>Ga0115005_10002326_pt1 | contig 15210 bp, 11 predicted proteins | sample ArcOceMetagenome_FD_87163 | JGI IMG/M metagenome (GOLD analysis project Ga0115005, IMG submission 87163) | Marine eukaryotic phytoplankton communities from Arctic Ocean - Arctic Ocean - Greenland ARC118M Metagenome | ecosystem: Environmental > Aquatic > Marine > Oceanic | place: Arctic Ocean... | reverse complement strand
GATAATAAGCGAGTGAGCGAGTGTCATTAATTAAAATAATGACTGACTCCCTCTAGATGACATCATCTAACCATGACAAATAAGGATTTCAGGATTTTCAATTAATTTGGGCGGACTGGACAAGATTGATTCAATGCCAAAGCTTGGCCAAAGCCAAAAACATGCCATGTACATACGGTATCAGATCAAGATACACTGTATTGTGTGGCAGCTAACAAACATATCTTAGTCGTACAAGCAGGAACTAACAACGACACAACCTTTCCACAACTGAAACCGTGGAAAGCGAAGAATTTCCAGAGTCCCGATCATAATGCGGCTTGGAAAATCTCTCACACTTTTACTGTCCCTGGCATATGCCAGCACAAAGGCATCTAGCTCAAACACCGACAATGCCGACAGTGCCGACGTGAACAATATCATCAATCGACGACTAGAAGCATCCATCAGAGCACATGACTGGCCTACAACACCCTCCAGTCCTCTCTGTGAAGCATTCGCTTACATTGATTCTGCTCCTGGGCACGCATCGTCTTCTTCCCAGGAAATGTATCAATCATGGAAACGGAGCTACTTTGAGTCACTTATTGATGGCACTGCAGTTCAAGCCGACGCGGACAGCGGCAGTTATATCAACGGAGTCAGGAAAGCAGTTCACGCGGCGACCACTTTCTTCAAAGAAGAGACTGAGAATATTGATTTGAAATTGTTGAAGTACGCATTGGCAACCCGTGCTCATGCTCCACTCTGTGAAATGCATAGGTCCTTGGCTCAGGCCGCCATTGGTGTTTTTCCAGAAAGGGAATTGGCTGAAAATGCTTTGGCACTCGGTGCTTTTTCTATTTTACAAGATATTAATTCTGTTACCGTTTCATATGCTACTGGTGTAAATGGAGATGGTCATCCCGATTTTATCAAAGGAGTCAAAGTCCCAGATGTGGTGGGAAATCCTCTGCCAGATGAGGAACCCATTTATCACATGAGCGAATCGACAGGCTCTGTGGCCGTCTTATATGGTTCATTCGACTCGCCTACTTTTGCAGCGCTGTATAAGGCTTTGACGAAACAGTCAATCCCATTTGTAGTGCGACACATTAGTGCCACCCAGTTCTCCAAGGAGGAGTCCTCAGAAGCTATTGGCATTGGCGGCACTGCATTGCAGGGATATGGAGTAAGACTTGATATTCGCAATGTGGAATATAAATCTTTTGATGATAAAGCGGATACAAGTGAACAGACAAAGTCTCCCGCATCCGCAACAGAGGTGGATGCAAAATATGAGAACTTGAACTCGGAAGAAATCAAAGACTTATTTACCAATGGAATCGACCCTACGGCCCTGGAACACCCTTCCTCGGAAGTCAACCAATTCTTGGAGGATTATTTGCCTCAATTGAAAATCATTAGTGATGATGCGACCTCACTAAAGGATCATATTCACATTCCGCCAAAGTCAGAATTGACGAATTTGCCTATACAAGCCACGCACGTCATCTCTCAATCCAAAGATCCTTTATGGACGCTGCAACAAATATCTCAGAATCTTCCTTCATTTGCATCCGCACTTGGGAATGTCACTGTTCCATCAAATATTGAGAAACGTATTGCTTCTGTACAAACGGCGAACGGAATGGGTGATGCCATCATGTCATTTCACGTGAACGGAAGGAAGATAGAGGTTGAACGGCCTAGTTTTAATCTTTTCGAATTGATCAATGTCATCCGAGAAGAAAACGAATTGTTAAAGAGTGTAGATGAGCTAGATCTGAGCGACGAAGCAAAAGCTGTTGTTGTGAATTTCCTTTCTATGGGTAAAGACGACTTTGACGAGCTTTCTAATGACGATGATGGAGACGATGCCGATGCTATGAGTAATATGAGCATGATGAATGTTGCAGAACCAAAGTTGCGCATAAACGTCGGCAGTGGTTACCGCGGTGCTGTCATTTTTTTGAATGACATCGAGAAAGATCCTGAGTATGCCAATTTCCCTACAAATATTCAGCAGGCCTTGTATGGTATGCAATTCAGAGGAACTCTAACAATCCGGAGAAATGTGTTGACAGTTTTATTAGTACTGGATCCTTTTGATACCCAAGCTGGATATTTGGAAAGTCTCAGATTGTTGTTGCAAATGATGCAGAGTGGAATACCAGTGAGAGTTGGAGTTGTCTTTGCTACGGACAAGGACATTGATCTCTGTAAGGATTACATTAATTCTGGAAAAGATCTAGATGGTGATTGCTTGTCAACTGCTGATGCTTCCAGCGGCGCTAGGGACGACAAAGGAATCCTAGAGAGCAAAGCTACAACCGAGGATATCATGAAAGTTTGCCAGCAAGTTATGGCCATGTATGGGAAATCCATTGGGATGCCTTACTTGTACTTGACTTTGAACGAAATTAAAAGTGGGATGACGGTAAGGGACTTAGCATATGTTCATTCAGAGGTCTTGCACAAAATGGGGGCCCCAGTTGAAAATCCTGTAACTTTTATAGAAGAAGCTGTCCGTCAGGATCATAATACGGATCCCAAAGTCGAGAATTACGCGGCAGCTGTAAGATTCGCTGCAACTAAGAATATTCGGCCTGGAATGGCATTTGTTAATGGTATACCATTCGCTCCACAAGAATGTGAGAACGTGCTGATGGAGGAGATGCAGCGCATTGCTGGGATGATGATGGCTGGACAAATCACGGATTCATCTCCTCGCTCTATCTATGCATTCCTTCTGAAAGGCCGAAATGTACGCAAATCTATGCACCCCTTGTTTTCCGAAGAATCCCCAAAGTATAAAATCGGATCTGGTAATAATGATGACGGATGCATTTTCAAGCTGAACGAAAGCAATGACCCGAAACGTCCTACGATCATGATTGAGGCTGTTGCAGATTTGGTATCTCAGGATGGTTTGAATTATATTTTATCATTATTAGATGCGTTATCTATTACCAAGACCAAGATCAAGACCTTGGATACAAATAAGCAAACAACAGTTGCTTTTCGCATTTCTCCCAGCGATATGGAAAGTTCGAAAAGTCCTGTAGCGGCCATTTTTAGACGAGCAAATCAATTCGACTTTGACACTTTGGTTGAATTTGTGAAAACGGCGTTACAGCTCACAGAGACAAGCAAGGCAGTTCAAATTAATGCTTATTCCCATGACAACAATGCTCATAAAATCTTGCTTGAGGACAGTTGTGTGGGCGGTTCACGCGAGTGCGCATTCGAACCCATCCCTGCCAAATATCAATCTTCAACAATTCTCTATGTCAACGGTAGGATTTTCAATCCTAAAACAACAGTTGATGCCGACGATATAGAAGTTCTCATCGCATTGGAGCGGGGAGCTGCGAAAACTATCGTAGAAGGGCTTGTTCCCTATTTAAATGGGTCTCAAAAAATCGAAAGTGTTGCGAAGACAGCGGCCTTTCTAGCTCAGAAATTTTCTTCAGAAGAATTTACGGCAAATGAGAGGTCCGATGTCTTTGCCCCCTATAGAGAGCTTGCTAAGGATGGTGTACTGCATTTCATTTGGAATAATGAAAGAGACGACGATAAAAATGGGCCAGGAGTGAGTTGATCAAATCATGTTTATTACCTTTTTCAGCCGGCTGCTATGATTCTTTCTAACACCCCTCATATCAGGTGAAAATTTCTGTTGTTCTTGACCCTTTATCGGATGCGACTCAAAGAGCTGCCCCACTGCTACGCATCATCAGGGACACCTTTAAATTGCCATTAGAGCTTGTGTTGTTTCCAAGGTTAAGAATTAATGAAGACTCATCGTTGCCACTCACTTCATACTATCGTTTTGTGGCTGGCGCCATTGATTTTGAATCAGAAGAGCAGCATTTCTCCAAAGCTTCTTTTGAAGGCCTACCAGCGAACCAGGTTTTGACCATAAGAATGGACGTACCTGAACCGTGGGATATTCAGCAGAGCTCTGTCATCCAGGATACGGATAACTTGCGATGTGACACGCAGAGCTGCGGTGACGATGCATACGCAACTTCCCTAAGGAAAAATAGAGGCGAGAAGCTTGATTCTGAATTGTTGTTTTCACACCTGACGGAAGTTGAATATAGTCTCAACAGTCTTTTGCTCTCCGGTCAGTGCTACGATGCCTCCAATAACTCGCCACCTAATGGACTTCAATTAACTTTATCCGATACCATATTAAGCGGGCACAAAGATAACGATGAAGCCAACTATGAAATCCTCCCCGATGGCTCTGTCTCTGACTCGGTTTCTGATGATGATTTTTCCAGCAGTGCGCCATCGACTGGGACCTTGGTGATGAAGACAGTAGGGTACTGGCAATTGCGTTCCAGACCTGGCATTTGGCAATTGAAGATTGCTGATAATACCAGGGGTGCAGAGATGTACGAAATAGTGAAAGGCAACATCGACAATGGTCGTATTCAATTGGAGGATTCAAACATGGGGGCTTCCAACTCTAAAATGTTGATTATGAAGGATTTCGTGAACACAATGGAACTTATCCTAGTAGAGCGAACAGAAGGTTATGAAACCGAGGAACTCCTTGCTGCTGCTGATGGAATAGGCGAGGGTGATGATGATACAGTTCATGTTTTCAGTCTCGCTACTGGTCATCTATACGAGCGTTTCCTCAAAATTATGATGTTATCAGTGACAAAGAGAACATCGACACGAGTCAAGTTTTGGTTTCTTGAGAACTTTCTTTCCCCGTCTTTCAAGGAGTCGGCTTTTGCGATGGCCGAGGAGATTGGGTGTGAAATTGAATTCGTTACATATAAATGGCCTGAGTGGCTCCGTGCTCAAAGCGAGAAACAAAGAATCATCTGGGGATACAAGATTCTCTTTCTCGATGTCCTCTTCCCTTTAGATCTTAAAAAAATTATATACGTCGATGCAGATCAAGTAGTGCGAGGCGATCTTAAAGAACTCTGGGATATTGATCTAGAAGGCGCTCCATATGGTTACACCCCAATGTGCGAATCTCGTGAGGAAACTAAGGGATACCAATTCTGGCGTGATGGCTTCTGGCCGGCTCATTTGAATGGAAAACCTTATCACATCTCTGCTCTGTATGTCGTCGACTTACAGCGATTCCGCCGAGAACTTGTGGGCGATCAATTGAGAGCTGTATACCAGCAACTGACTGCCGATCCAAATAACCTATCAAATCTTGACCAAGACTTACCAAACTACACTCAAAATCAGATCAAAATATTTTCTTTGCCTCAAGATTGGCTCTGGTGTGAAAGTTGGTGCTCAGAGGAAACTAAAGGTACAGCGAAGACGATTGACCTTTGTAACAACCCTGAGCATAAAGAACCAAAGGTATTAATGGCGAAACGGATCATCAGTGGAGATCTTTTTGAGGAAAGTTGGGTAGATTTAGATGCTGAGGTCGATGCCTACGAAAGAAAATACATATCTTCGCAGTAATTTTCTAAGATTCTTCTGTTTCTTAAATTTAAAAATCGCATTTCAAATTTTAGTGTTTTGAAAATGTGTTCTTTGGTTGTGAGGAGACTTTCCAAATTTCCTCGTTGTTTCGTTCAGGCAGTCATGGAGTGACACTTTTCTTCTCCTTTTTTCGTCTCAATATACCTGCCTTGTTCTTAGAATAGAACAGTGTAGGTTATGTTGTTCTGAATGAGCAGTGGTTATTCTGTACCAAAGCGTACTACCGGTATGCGCCTTGTAGCTTGCTTGCTACAGCATATATCAGCACAAAATAAAACGAGACGGAGGTTACAGTGAACATGGACTTTGCAGATTCTTGACCGCGCCTCGCGAGCTCTACTCTATGCAAGAAGGCAGAACGGGCATCTTCATCTCGTTTTGCCCAAGTCAAGCGATGTCAAATCTACGAGGTACAGCCAGAAACGGAACAATCTTCGGCCGAAATAGCGGCTTAACAAGCGCATAAAGTATCAGAAAGGAAATTTCAATAAACAAGCGTCATCGCCGTATTGGTTGGGTACTCCGTACCTACAGTATAAATATGTTGAATTTTGAAATAAATTGCTAACGGAAATCCTGCCGTTCGATTCCGTTAAATTGCTAACGGAAATCCTGCCAACAAACTGTGTCGGGTCGGTATAAAGGAAAGTAAAAAATGAAGAACGATGATGATGATGACTGATACTCTGGTACTGGGTACGTAGCAGTATGTACATCTAGTTACATGCAACATGCACTGCTCTCCCTGTTCACTACTACTCATTGCCAGTAGCCCCCTTGATTCGGAGAAAGGACCATAATGAGATCCACCCTTATAAACCTCTCAAAACGGTTGACCATCCCACGCTTATCCCCGTCTCATACATCAGCTCGGATCGTTCGTTTCTTGGGAGTAACAAATGGGCAAGATGTTGAATCCTACGACCCGATAATGATCTTAGAATGCTCTCCAGATCTGGTAAACGACCCTGCCGATAGAGATTTTGATGACCAGAAGCTTCTCATGTTTGTAGAGACTTGCGAGGAAGGCATCTTGAAAGACCTCGATGATCATGGAGGAAAATGGTTGGATGTAGGAACGCCTATAGGCATTGTTGACGATGGCGATGCTGTTGACGACGACTGGATATGGCAGGCTTATTTACATGACGACAAGGTAGAAACGAAGGATGTGTAGTTCTTTGCCAATGGAAGCAGTGGTTGAAAATTGATTTTTGAATAGATAGAATCGAATCATGAAACACAACTCGCGCCACTTAAAAAACAAAGAGTTATCTTTGGAGTGGTCTGCCGTGGATAAGAATATTTTTTAGGCTACAGCAAAATGAACGGCGATGCAACATTTTGCCCTCATCAATACGGCCACGCTGTAGACAATTTTCTAGATCTACTACATACACGTAGTACTGTAAAGATAAATCAGAAACTGGGACTGCTGCACACTTCCTTGCCTCTTTAACCGGCGCTTTTTCCACAAATGGAAAGAGGAGATTCGTTTTTTATTTTTTACATCAGGACATATTCCACATGCTAGTAAGCTACGTGTACGATTAGAGCTGACAAGATTTTACCAAGTGATTGCGTGGTCCTTCTTTTCATGTCTTTGATCAGTCTTTTCACATTCTTGGAGCTGCAGGAAATGCTGAGTGCATCCAAAGGCTGAATGCTGCTAAGCTGCCTCCAACGATATGCTCAATAGATATTTTACCTCCTGTACCACTATCCTTATCTTGAATAGCCTGTAATATCCCAGATAGGAGCAACCCAAATATAAGAGCAAAACCTTTTTTAACAGAGCCAGCGTATTTCGTCACCAAACCTACAACTATACCACCAGCAGCATTCGTCAAAATAGGTATAATAGTCTGTGGAGTCCACTGATGGAAAAAACCCTCTTTCCGAATTCTTTGACCATCGCCACTTTTTAACATGGATGTCAACATGAACACGAAGGATACAACACATAATTCCATTGTAAAGAGGTATGAGTTCCTACCCCCTGACACATTACCCACGGAACTTTGAAGATTCTTCTGTGTAAATGCCCCTGTTGCACATATTGGTCATTTGTTATTTTTATTAATACAAAGTGTAATCTTGGTGTAATGCTTGAATTGGAACGATAAATAGAACTCACCTGCAAGCCCTGAAATGAAGGATGCCAATAGTACAGCAATTAAACCCCGTGTATGATTATCTTCTTGACTATCAGATTTGGCTGACGTTCCTTTATCATTTCCATCGCTAACTAGCTTTGACGACTCGTCGTCCAAATCCACATCTTTTGAACTTTTCCAAAATCGGATTGGTAAAATCTTTTCGATCACACAAGCAGAAGTGAATAAAATTAAGAGGGAAATAATCTGCATTGGAGATTGGACCTTTCCCATTAGAAGATAACAGCATAATGCAGCCGAGAGCGTTTTACTCTGATTCAAAACATTAAAAGTGAGAGGAGATAGGTTTTGATATGCAGTTAGGGTCGCAAAGTTTTGAATGCAATATAGTATAGCAGGAACTCCAGCGACAGTGAGCCACGTCTTGTAATTCCATCCAACAATAGCTTCTGACCATCCTCCTGTAATGAATAATGCCGAAGCCGCCATGCAAAATTTGGCAATATCTTGAGTAAATACCACAGTACTTTTGTTAATTTTCTTGGGAGTGAACTTGCGAGTCAATGATGGTTGAAGGCCAAATTGTAAAGCAAGCAGAATCATTGATATAATGGCTTCGACACTAAGGCCCGACTTTTGAAGGACTGTAACAACTGGACTAGTAGCACGTAGGCATGCATACTGGAGTTTTGGTATGTTAGATATAGGAGATGATAGACCATGCGTGAAAGAAGGGGTTTTGACCAGTAGTTGTGATCTTGTCGCAGAAGAAGTAACAAACCCAACTAGATTTGAAGTTCTAAAGAATGGCGCCATCTTACGATTGCGGATTTACTGGCTGTCTTCAACTAGTATTTTTAAACGCAGCCTGTAGATAGATGGATAGGCACTCGTATTTCTAGTAATGTAAGTTTGAAACTGGGGATCCACACTGTCCATTGAAATTGCTCTGCCAGATGATATTAATGTATGAAGCCCATCTTCCATTCCATCTTGAACCGGGGGTACCGGCCGGTATCTTGACACTCACTCAACGCCAATAAAAGTCGCAAAATCTTTTGCCGATTTCAGATTGATTGGTTGTTTTTGCCAATTTTTTGTGGCAATTTATTTCGAAATTGCAACCCAAAATGCGCGTGAACATTCCTATGTGTTCTTCATTGTTCCGTCTGAAAAGAATAATCTTCAAATCGTTTTGATGGGTTGGGAGAATTGGTCTGTCCGTTGAATTATGCATCACATCACCAGTCATCATCTTGCTCACAAAATCTCAAGTGATCATTGATCTTTCATTATCATTCATCTTTCCCCCCCCCCCGCCAATTCGACAAAGAGCACATCTGCACGGTTCTATCTTTCTACCAAACACAAACAATCAAATAAAATGGATAATCAAACAGACGATCAGCAACTGATTATTGATGATAGTGAAGAGAGTTTCATCAAAGAAGGCGAAGCTGTCGAAGTCGAAGTTGATGACAATGATATTCCAATGGACGATGATGGCGATGATGAAGTAGATGCCGTTGCCGGTGATATTTCCACAAATGCAAAGGAGATTCCTGACATGTCTATCCAGAAACTCATATGCCATAATTCATCATCAGTTTATGCGGTTGCATCTCATCATGACCCGGCTACAAATAGTCTCTCAATAATAACTGGCGGAGGCGACGATAAAGCTTTTCTTCACAAGCTTGATAACAACAATACTGTCAAAACTATTCAGCTTTCTCATGCACATACTGACTCAGTGTCAAGTGTTGCGAGCAACGAGAAATTGGTGTCGACCGACTTGAGTAAGACTCCGAAATATCTAGCCGTTGGTGCTTATGACGGATCAGTTGTCTTGTATAATCCAGACAATGGTGAAAAGATAAAAGTTCTTGACGGACCAACTGATGTCGAATTTTTATCCTTTCATCCCAAAGGGGGTTCGGTGAGTTGCAGTACATATTATGAAAGATTAAATATTCAGTCGGAGTAAGGATCGCTAATGTTGTCGACTTGTTCATGTTCAGGTCTTGCTCGCAGGATCAATCTCTGATGGAACAGTTTGGATGTATCACCTTCCTACTTCAAAATGTCTTCAAGTATTTGTAGGTCACGAATGCAACGATGAGGGCGGTGGAGTCACAGCAGGATCATTCACTCCCGATGGAAAGTTTGCATTGACTATTGGTATGGATGGAACCATGAGAATTTGGGCGCCACGTACTGGGATGTGCAGGCATGTCTTTAAACTGTACGACGAAGGAGACGCAAAGGGTCGTCCTGGATTGACTTGCCTTGCCGTTGGTGGTGGTGTAGATGGCCAGCTTGCAATTTCAGGAGGAGAGGACGGGAACGCTAATGTTGTTCACTTGCAGGGGAAAAAGGTTGTGGCCGCGCTTCGTCATTTTGACACAATCACTGCTGGTAATAGTGGAAATGAAGAAACGACAATCACAAGCGTCGAAGCGCTTGGTTTTGCGTCAAAGGCAGTCAATCCCAACTGGGTAGCTACCGGAGGATCAGATGGAACACTAAAGATTTGGGATTTGACACACAACGGAGGCCAATGCAGGCAAACTTGTGACGTGAAGGATGAAACTGATTCTTCTGTTTCCACTGGTGGAATTACTAGAATTTCTTGGCATCCATCGCAACCCTTAATTTTCGCATCGTACACAGATGGAGCTGTACGCCTATGGGATGCTAGAAATGGACAGCTTGTTCACTGTTTGACAGGCGGCAAGCAAGATAACCAGATCAATGACATTTCAGTCGAGGTGTTTGGAACTGAGCAAGGCCCTGGGTCTGCCATCACCATCACCGCTAATGACGATGGCAGTGTTAATGTCTTCAGCGTTGACGTTGCTGCCGTCCTTGCGCATTCACAAACGTGCTAGGCTGAACAAAATTGATTCATTGCAGAATTTTCGATTAGAATACAGTACATGTGTACCTGGTAAGCTAAATGTGGGTGGGAATCTTCTTGCTCAATGAAAAGGAAACTAAAATAGGCTGCCAGCACTGTAGTTGTAGGAACAGTCGACCAAAAGTTGAAATTCATAAATCAACTTATTTCACAAAAAGTATTTGTTCGTCAAAAGAAGTTGCTACGTGTACTGTATTTATAATTTACATACTCAACATGGTGACCTCAAGTCAGTAATAATCAATTGACACCATGACGATGGGAGTAGTGTTGACATATTGTTTGTGGAGCGCTTGGAGAAAAATTGCGCAAAACATTCTTGTCGCCGGTTTAAGTGGCAAGCTTTTCGATAAAGTAAACAGCAAGGACTATCATCGCCAGGCGCCCATGCTTAACTTCAGCTTTTTCCATTCGTTTCTGCTCTTCAACATTGTCTGGGTAGAGACCAAGAGGATCGAAACCGAGGTCACCTGGAAAGTTTCCCTTCTTGCCAAGAAGTTCGACGACAACACCAAACGAAATGATAACGAACCAGAAGTTCAAATCAATCCCATTGGTATCTATCGCTAGATTCGTATTAATTATTGATGCGATCTTCTTTTGGAAGAATTCAGAGAGCGGCCAGCCGGCAGCTGCGAGCATTGCCAATCTGCCATGTTTGAGTTCAGCTTCTCTGTTTCTGATTAAGTCTTTTTCGGACTCAACAAAACCCAGTGGATCGAAACCCACGTCACCAGGCATACATCCAGTCAAATATTGAGGCCGTCTCATGAAAGGCATCGCTTTGCTGAATTTCATATCTGTTAAAGTAAGCAAACACACGGGTTCTTCAGCAATTTCCTGCTGTTCTTGGTATATTTCCTCTACCTCAAGAATCTGCTCTGATAGACTTATAGAAGTGGCAGTGGCAGCACGCTCACTGCATGGAACCACAAATGCAGAGGAAGAATTATTTCCAAAAAAAGAAGCAATGCAGGCGAATAGTAAGGAATTGATCTTCATGTTTCTTGGTCCAGGATTAGATAGTGTCTTTTGTGATCTTTGGGAGCTTCTTCAGGATGAGTTTTGAGTGTCGGCAGAAAGTGTGAACTGCGGGAAGAAAAATGAAATCAATCAAAATGTCACCGTACGTAGGCGCGCCGTATCGCGCGATTCGTCAACGTCAGCATTGCGTGATTCTGGCGTCACCAAACATATGTTTTGGGACGTCATCATCTCGGGAGGTTCAGCAGTTGGTCCGCGCCTCTCGCTCCTCATCTTTTTTTCTTTTTCCTCCAGGTTCGCGACATTATTGCTGGAAGTTTGGCTGGAAGTGTCTTTGGGGTAGCTGCTGTACTCGTGATTACTTTTGACCATATTCTCATCACAAATAAAACACCAGCCCCCCCCCCATCCCACCTGATATCTTGCTACTTTTGGAAGACGCTGACTTTCAGTCTACTATTAAACATCACAGGAAACACTTCTCACTCATTTACATTCAAAAGTGTTTCCATTACCTCCACAAAGGGAGGACTGAGGATTTCTCGCAAAGGGACAAAAAACTAGATGTTTTTAATGAAACAAGGGATCCAAAGTTCTATCTTCGTGTACTTGTACTTGTAAAATAAATAAAAACTGACACTACTGAGTTTAGTCTACAAACCAATCCAATAGCTTTCTAGGAACTGGAGATCTGAAATCAGGAGGAGTAAAAGTAAAAGATTCAAGTGTTTCAATCATCCTTCTTTATGTTCTCATTGCTTGCATCTGCTGAACCTTTACACGGCAAGAAAAATGGTCGGACGACCGCCAAGTATAAAACCAATCCCACCGGCCCGCACATAAAGGCGAAAAATAGTACAGGGACAATTACAAATGCATGAAACCCAATGCTAGCACCTCGCTCTATCGAATCCAAGACGATCCAGCGATTGACTAGTGCATCATAAGCTAAATAATGAATCCATCCAGCATAGACTACATCGGGATTTTTGAACATTGTTGCAACTCCTTCATGAGAATTAAAGTCAATAGTTAGGCCCGAATTCTTTGTCATGGCACCAATCACGCTAGCTGTGTACAAGAAACTCAGGATAAGAGGAGATATAATCGTGAGTGAGGGTGTGTGCCGCCATCTTGGAGCGAAAACGAGCATGAACCATGTTGGAAGAATGATATTTGTTGTCGGCCATAGCTCCTCTGCAGTATAGCCGAAGATTAGTGGATCTGCTAGAGACATGTGAAGATGGTAGAGTTGATGGATGTTGAGTGTTAATTTTGGAAATGTGGCAGTCGGTGTTTCGGTGTTCTAATTTCTGATCTCAGTTTGAAGTAAATTCGGGGGAGGAGATAGTAGATTAGAGTGAGTGGGAGGGGAGCGGAGGGAGGAGGAGGGAGGAGAAATCGAAAGTCAGTTTCAAAGCGAAAAGTTCTCATTCTCAATTTGAAATTATTTCAATTCGCGCAAACATCAAACTGAGTCATAAAAAAAGGAAAACAAACTCCAACGCAGAACAAACGATGAAGTTACTTGTAGTTATAGCATTGACACTCTTGCTTGCTTAGCCAGCAAACGTCATCAGGAATTGGTTTGACCTGGTGAAAATGAGGAGTTGTCAATGGTGACTCACTCGCATCGGTGGCTTTTGCATCCATTTCCGCCCTTAAAGTTCTCACAATACCTAGTTCTCACAATACCTAATAGCACCAACACACAACACAACGTCCAAAATACAAAATACTAAACACAATATGAAATTCTCTCTTGCACTTACCCTTTCCGCCATCTCTGGAGCTGCTGCTTTCGCACCTACCTCTATCATTTCTCCCGCTTCTGCGAAATTCATGTCTGAGGCCTCCATTGATGACGAGATGATTATTGAAGAGCCCGTTGAGGAGCTCCCTACGAAGTCCATGTCCCTGCCTTTCATGGACCGCCCGGCTGCTTTGACTGGAGCTCTTGCGGGAGATGTTGGCTTCGATCCTCTTGGATTCGCAAGTAGTGAGGCTGACCTTATGAACTACCGTGAGGCCGAAGTGAAGCATGCTCGTCTTGCTATGCTTGCAGCGGCAGGATGGCCCTTGTCTGAGGTCTTTGACAAGAAGATCGCAGTTATTCTCGGTATGAATCCTCTTTTGGATGCTGCCGACAGAGCACCTTCTCTACTTAATGGAGGTCTTGGAAAGGTATCACCCATCTACTGGATTGGATGCATTGGAGCAGCCGCTGCAGTTGAGTTTTACGGAATCAACAAGTCTAAGAGCAATGACGAGAATTACTTCCCTGGTAGCCTCGGTTTTGACCCATTCGGAGTATACCCCAAGGACGAGGCTGGTCAGCAGAGAATGCAGCTTGCTGAGATTAAGAACGGACGTCTTGCAATGATTGCTATCTTTGCTTTTGCAATTCAAGAATTTGTCTCCAAGCAGGGAATTGTTGATGAGACCCCTTTCTTCTTCTTCCCCCTTTTACAGACAATGAAGATGTACACCAACAGTGGATACATCCAATAAGGATCTTGTGAATTTAGAGACCATGTACAATTAGATAAGAATGCGCGATAACTAGTTATGAAATAGGAACATAAGAATTAACAAAAAAGTAGAATTGAACTTCTATTTCGATTCATTCGTTGATTCTAATGACTTGAAAAGTAGTATCATCATATAAAATTGAAGTAACCCCCTTCACAAAGTGCTATCATATATCTCTCATAGAAAGAAGATATACGGTTACAAAACTGTATTAAAATTTTAGTTCCCTCGTACGTAAAGTGCAGTATTAAGATGTATAAGAATACTTCTCGGTACAGTAGACATCATTATTCCCCAAATTTAGCAGTTACGGTAGGACTTGATGTATGAATCATGAGTAATGATAACACATTTATTCTATGAACGTTCCTTCACCAATCGCCCAGTCCTCTTCAGTCAAATCAAACAAAGAATCGTCTGCCATTTGATTTGACACGTTCCAAAACCCAACATCCTCCTCCTCCATGGGTACGAACGCACCAATGTCATCAGACAGGCCCTCCTTTGTTTCCTTTGCATTACAATTCAAAGGAGAAGGAACTTTCCTGAACGCGCCGAGATGCGGAGCACTGATAGTAGTTGGAATAGAGGCTTGTTGTTGTTGTGAAAGAGCTGGATGAATGGTTGGAATTGTGTTCGTGTTAGATGACAAAGGTACAATTGGCACTGGCTCAGGTGTGGGCACAGATATGTAATGCTGTTGGGTGCCTTCTGTCCCTTCTAAGGAGTTGGTCATCACAGTATCTGGCACTATCTGACGAATCACTGTAGATTGCACAGGTGCCGGTACTATAGGCTGGTGCTGCTGTCCACCGTAGAAACCTAGCTCATTGGAATAGTTCGCAGGAAAAAGAGACGAGACAGTAGGCGATCGTGGTCGGGCAGGCTCCATCTTCACTTGAGGAACGTGTGAGACCACAGGAGCTGGTTGGATATGATGTAACTGTTCTGAAGGTTGTCTTGCTAGACGATGGCTCGGTATCAAGTTAGTAACGTTTCCCAATGCCTGAAAGACATGCGTAGAACAAGCTGTTTGGGCAGCTTCAGGTGTAAGCGAGGAAGTACCACTGATCGAAGTACCAGAAGCTGATTTCTTCATAAAACCTCTGTCATCATCCAAATTTTCGCAACTCATTTCAGAAGAACATCTTTTCAGATTTCCACCACTTGTACTTCTCTGAGGTGGTCCCTTCACATCAT
>Ga0115005_10002325_pt1 | contig 15211 bp, 12 predicted proteins | sample ArcOceMetagenome_FD_87163 | JGI IMG/M metagenome (GOLD analysis project Ga0115005, IMG submission 87163) | Marine eukaryotic phytoplankton communities from Arctic Ocean - Arctic Ocean - Greenland ARC118M Metagenome | ecosystem: Environmental > Aquatic > Marine > Oceanic | place: Arctic Ocean... | reverse complement strand
GGCACGCCCCACGTACGTTGACGCGAAATACACCAATCTGGGCGACCTTCAACCATTAATTCAATACGACGTTGACCCCAATCAGGGATCCATTGTGTGTTTTCAATTTCGCTTAATGAATCTTTACGTAAACCTTTTTTGTCCATGCTAATAAACCATTGTGGTGTAGCACGGAAAATTAATGGTGTTTTGTGGCGCCAGCAATGTGGGTAAGAATGTTCTATCGCATGATGGTGTACTAATGTGCCATGCTCTTTCAATGTTTCAACAACATTCGCATTCGCTTTGAAAACATGTTGTCCGGCAAATAATGGCGTGTCTTCTAAATAAACACCATTTGCTCCAACAGGGTTTGCAACTTCAAGGTTATATATTTTACCCACCACGAAATCTTCAACACCATGGCCTGGTGCTGTATGAACACAACCTGTACCAGAATCTGTAGTAACATGTTCACCTAAAATCATCGGAACAGTAAAATCATAAAAGGGGTGCTTAAGTTGAACTAAGTCTAACTCCGCACCTTTACAGAAACCTAAAGCATGGTATTTATCAAGTCCAAAACGGTCCATACAACTTGTGACCAGGTCAGATGCTATAATAAAACGCTCTTTGCCCTGCTCTGTTTCACATTGCACTAACGTATATTCAACTTCAGCATTAACAGAAACAGCGCGGTTAGCAGGTAATGTCCAAGGTGTCGTAGTCCAGATTACAACAGAAACGTCACCTTCGCCTTCATGATCTTCTGGATGATCAAACTTGTCTGCAACTGTTTGGTCAACAACTGTAAACTTCACATCAATCGCTGGCGATTGTTTGTCTTTATACTCAACTTCAGCTTCAGCTAAAGAAGAACCACAATCGGTACACCAATGAACAGGTTTGAATCCTTGATGTAAATGGCCATTTTCAGCAATTTTACCTAAAGAACGGATAATATTCGCTTCAGTACCAAAATCCATCGTTAAGTAAGGTTTTTCCCAATCAGCAAAAATACCTAAACGTTTAAAATCTTCACGCTGACCAATAACTTGCTTAGCTGCATATTCACGACATTTTTCACGAAAAACGCTCGCTGACACTTTATGACCCGGCTTGCCAATTTTTTTCTCAACCATTAATTCAATCGGTAAACCATGACAATCCCAACCTGGAACGAATGGCGCATTGAAATCAGATAACGTTTTTGACTTAACAATAATATCTTTAAGAATTTTATTAACGGAGTGACCTAAATGAATATCACCATTTGCATACGGAGGGCCGTCATGCAAAATAAACGACTTTTTACCTTTTTTAGCTTTACGAATTTGGCCATACAAGTCTTTCTCAGCCCACTCTTTAAGCATGTTTGGTTCACGGTTTGCCATGTTCCCTTTCATCGCGAAAGAAGTAGCGGGCAAATTTAGGGTTTGTTTATAATCACTCATTTAAATCATTATCCGTTGTTATATTCGCTAACTATTTGGTTAGCCTCTAATAAGTTAATAACAAAACCAACATCATATGTTATTAGTTTTATTATTAACTCACGTATCTGTTTATTTACAAGTGCTGAACAAAGGCTTTTGCCTGTTCGCTGTCTTGCGATATTTGTTTCTTTAAATCATCTAAGGATGAAAATTTGATTTCATCTCTTAATTTTTTCAGCATCACGACTTCAATAGTTTGACCGTATATATCTTCATTAAAGTTAAAAATATGGACTTCAAGTTGTTGCCTAACGCCTGAAACTGTTGGCCTTGAACCTATGTTAGCTACACCATAAAGGAAATGATTAACCGTTTTTACTTCGACGACATATACACCAGAAATAGGTGAAACACGTCTTTTTAATAAAACATTAGCTGTTGGGAAGCCTAGCTGACGACCTCGTTTGTCACCATGAAAAACTCGCCCTATAATTGAATAAGGACGACCCAGCATTTTTTTAGCATCGGCTAACCGGTCTTGCTCTAATGCATGACGAATTTGAGTGCTACTAATTCGGCAATCTTCCAGTTTGAAACTTGCGGTATCAGAAACAGCAAAGTTAAACTTTTCTCCCGCTTGTTTGAGTAAATTAAAATTACCCATACGATTTTGGCCAAAACGAAAATCATCACCAATAATTAAATGTTTAATGCCCAACTGTTTAACTAATAACAATTCAATAAACTCTTCAGCACTTTTACTGGCGAACTCTCGGTGAAAATTCACGCAAATTAAACATTCAACACCCAGTTTTTTCAATAAAAAATATTTATCTCTTAAACGCGTCAATCTTGCAGGTGCCGTTTCAGGAGAAAATAATTCTTGTGGCTGTGGTTCAAAAATCATCACTACAGCTGCACAATTCAATATTTTAGCTTTTTCAATTAAGGCTGTAATCACTCGCGCATGGCCTAAATGGACGCCATCAAAATTCCCTATAGTGAGAACACAACCATGATCTTGAGATTGAATATTGTGAATACCGCGTATTAACTGCATGTAATTAAAAAACCTAAATTTGACAATAAGACTTTTGCAATACTGTCATTAAAGAATAAAAACCGACGAATTATATATCACTCAGCCTTAAGAATCAGCACTTGAACGTAATTTCATCAACTTTTTTTTATGCTTATTTTTCTATACTTTTTTCACATTGGTTTGAACACTAAAATCTTTCATTCGAATACCTAAAGCAACGATAGAAATAAAGTAACTGAGCATCCCTAAACTGATACATATTAATAGCTGCTGAATTTGCATTGAAGTGCTCATTTCAAGCCAAACTTTAAACTCAGGCGACAAATGATAAACGACAATAGCCATAACAACCGCAGAAAATATAAGTCGAATAAAGAACCACCACGTTGATGTAGATAATTGAAACACCTTGTCCTTTTTTAGCCCATGATAAAGCATTAGTGCATTTAACGTTGCCGACATCGCAGTCGCTATTGCTAAGCCAACATAACCAAAAAAGGGTGCAAGCATCAAGTTAAAGACCATATTGGCAACCATTGCCTTAATGCCTATTTTCACCGGTGTTTTTGTATCTTGCCTCGCATAATAGGCAGGTGCTAATATTTTAATAAACATAAAACTTATTAAACCAGAAAGATAAGCAAATAAAGCATAGGATACTTGTAAAACAGTTTCTTCTGAAAACTCGCCTCGCATAAATAAGATCATAATAATGGGCTGAGCAAGTACCATGAGTCCGGCGAGCGCAGGCCAACCAAATAAAGATACAATTTTTAACCCCCACGTAATCGTGTCGCTAAACTCTCGGTTATCTTTTTTGGTATGAAGTTTTGCTAGGTTTGGGAGAATGACAGTGGCAATACCAATACCAAATAAACCGAGAGGAAACTCTAGTAAACGGTCCGCATAATAAAGCCAACTAATCGAGCCTGTGACTAAAATACTCGCGATTAATGTATCAAGCAGTAAGTTGATTTGCGTAACAGAAACACCGAACAACGCCGGAACAATTAGCTTGCGAATTTTTTTTACACCTTGAGCGTGCCATGCCCATTGTGGTTTAACCAAGACACCTGCTTTGATTAAAAAAGGAATTTGAAACAAGAATTGAGCTAAGCCACCAAGGAATACTCCCCAAGCGAGTGCATAGGCTGGGTTTTCAAAAAAGGGTGATAAATATATTGCACAACCAATAATACAAACATTGAGCAGAACAGGGGTAAATGAAGAAACAGCGAATCGACCAAAGGTATTTAAAATAGCACCTGCGAGCGCAGTAAAACTAACAAACCATAAATACGGGAAAGTAATTTTAAGCAATGAAGCTGCTAGTTCAAATTGTTGTGCTTTGGGGCCATCATTCAACCAATCAACAAACCAACCAAAACCAAACAAAATAACAAACAAGGGAGATGCTATCATACCAATTAACGTCACTAGGGTAATAATGACACCTAACGTACCGGATACCTGCGCAATGAGCTTTCTCGTTTCACCTTCGTTAATACTGAGGCCGTCTTCTTCATCTTTTGTATGATATTCGCTCAGTACCGGAACAAAAGCTTGAGCAAATGCTCCCTCGGCAAATAGCCGACGTAAAAAATTTGGAATTTTATTCGCAAAGAAAAACACATCCGACGCCAAACCAGCACCAATAATATTAGCAATAACAACATCTCTAACCAAACCAAGCACACGAGAGACTAATGTCATAAAACTGACGATAAGACCTGATTTTATTAACTTTTTACTCAACGAACAGCTCCCACTAACCGATAAAAACCATAATTATTTATGACCTACTTTCTCCTCAATATTATGCAGCTTTTTAACAGTGATAAACAAGCAAATGCAAAGAAGTTTTTAATCTATTTTAAATCACTAAAATAACAGGTAAAATGGCGCCATTATTTAGTAACCAATAATGATAATTGTTATATAATGATAAATTCATCGTTATTAAGTAAATTAAACCTGTAAAAGGTTTGACAACCGAGCTTAAAAAAGGCATATTTCCTCGCCTTAAATTTAGGCTATATATACAATCATATTTTAGGAGTTCACCTTGGCTAATTCAAAGCAGGCGAAGAAACGCGCGGTTCAATCAGAAAAACGCCGTCAACACAATGCAAGTCGTCGTTCGATGATGCGCACGTTATTTAAAAAAGTACTTGCTGCAATTGAAGCTGGTGACAAAGATACAGCAACTAAAGAATTTGCTAATGCACAACCGATTTTAGATCGTTTTGCAAGCAAAGGTCTTGTTCACAAAAATAAAGCTGCTCGTAGTAAGAGTCGTTTAAACGCTGCAATCAAAGCGCTTTAATTTTTGTTATTGAATTTAAAAACCAGCTTATGCTGGTTTTTTTTTACCGTTAATTTAGCTTTCACCCTTCTCAAATAAAACATTATCTTTAAGTCTTATCAAATTTCTAATCAGTAAAATCTTGCGCATCTTGCCATTTTTGTTAACCTCTTCTTGTTATATATAATAATTACATCATGAATATACAAAACAACGTGAGAATAAAAAATGAAACTAACAAAATTAGCTACTGGCCTTTTGCTTGCCACTAGCCTTTTAAGCGCCTGTAGTGAAAATAATCATACGCAAACGCATTCGCCTACTTTATTAGTAGAAGCCCAAAGCCGCTTAGACATTTATAAACCTGTAACGCTTAGTGCTGATTTGAGTCACCTGTCTAAAAATCAAAAACAAATGATTGTACTACTGATTGAAGCTTCAGATATTATTGATGAGCTTTTCTGGCAACAGGCCTTTGGTGAAGACAAGGAGACTTTCCTTGCCAGTATAGAAGATAAAAAAGTCCGTGATTTTGCTCGTATTAACTATGGTCCGTGGGACAGATTAGACGGTGACAAACCTTTCCTTTCTGGATATGAGGCAAAAGCACCAGGTGCAGAATTTTACCCAAGTGATTTGACTAAAGAAGAATTTGAAAAAGCAGACTTTGCAGATAAAACAGGCTTATATTCTGTGGTCCAGCGCAACAGTGATGGTCAATTAACTTCTGTCGCATTTTCAGAACTTTATAGCGATAGAATTAACCGTATTGCCATTATTTTAGAAAAGGCGTCAAGCCTTGCTGATGACAAAGAATTTGCCAATTACTTGAATTTGCGTGCTACCGCAATTCGTCATGACGATTTTCAAGCTTCAGATTTTGCTTGGATGGATATGAAGAATAACCCTATCGATGTAGTGATTGGTCCCATCGAAAACTATGAAGACCAGCTTTATGGGTACCGTGCCGCATTTGAATCATATGTATTGATTAAAGATTTAGCTTGGAGTGCAAAGCTCGCTAAATATGTTGAATACTTACCTGAATTACAAAAAGGTTTACCTGTTAACAAAACTTATAAAAAAGAGATACCTGGCTCTGATGCCGACTTGAATGCTTATGATGTTATTTATTACGCAGGTCATTCGAATGCAGGCAGTAAAACGATTGCGATCAACCTTCCAAACGACGAAACAGTCCAATTAAAAAAAGGAACTCGTCGCCTACAGCTTAAAAATGCAATGCAAGCCAAATTCGATACTATTATGTTACCCATAGCAAGCACGCTGATTGTTCCTGAACAACGAGAAAATGTAACATTCACCGCTTTCTTTGCTAATACCATGTTTCATGAAGTCGCTCACGGTTTAGGTATCAAAAACACCATTAACAATAAAGGCACTGTTAGAGAGTCATTAAAAGAACATGCTTCTGCACTTGAAGAAGGTAAGGCTGATATTCTTGGGCTTTATATGATCCGCCAATTGTTAATGAAAGGTGCTATTGAAGAAGGCACACTTCAAGATTACTACACAACCTTCTTAGCGGGTATTTTCCGTTCAGTGCGTTTTGGCGCAACCTCTGCTCATGGTAAAGCCAATATGGTACGTTTTAACTACTTTGCTGAGCAAGGTGCATTTACCCGTAATTCTGAAGGTTTGTATTCCGTAAACATTGAAAAAATGACTGCCGCTATTGATTCGCTATCAGAGAAGATTTTAATGCTACAAGGCAATGGCGATTACGAAGGTGTAGGAAAATTGGTTGCTAAAAGTGGAATTATTAAGGCAGATTTAGCAGAAGACTTAGCGCGCATTGAAGCGGCGAATATTCCTGTTGATATTACGTTTACTCAAGGTAAGAAAGTTTTGGGTTTATAACGTTATGACGATAACCCATACTATGAACTAAAGCCTAATTAAAGTTTACCGAAAGCCTATCCTCTGCGATAGGCTTTTTTTTTGATAACAACGGAAAGTAATTCTCTTTATCAGGGTCTAATAAGTAATAATCAAGATAACTCATCACTCAATATAAGAAGATTTTTATGAGAACAGTTCTATCCCTTTTTATCATACTTAGCAGCTTATATACTTTTAATGCTCAAGCAAATAAAGACAAAGGTGCCATAGCTGAGAATTGGACGCTAGAAACTCAAATGGGGCAAAGCATTTCTTTAGCAGACTATCAGGGGAAACCTGTGATTTTGCACTTCTGGGCTACATGGTGCCCCTATTGTAAAAAATTACAGCCAAAGTTAGTGGAACTACAAGAAAAATATAAAAGTACAGGGATTGAAATTGTCGCTATCAGTTTTAATGAAGATGAAGGGGTAAATCCGCAAAACTCGATAACTGAAAGAGGCTACAAATTTATTACTGCTGTAAAAGGTGACAAAGTTGCTCAACAATTCGGTGTCAAGGGCACACCAACAACCTTTTTTATTAATAGAAGCAATGAGGTCATTTTTAAATCCACAAGCGCTAATATTGAAGACCCACGCTTAGAATTGGCCGTTCAGGAAATAATTAAAAATAACAATATCAAAAAACCAGCAGATAAGTGAGTACCTACTTTCAATGACATCTCTTTTAAAATTTCACTGCTTATGTTCTCGTTTTAATTCACAAGCACCTAAATCAACTAGGATATTAGCTTTTATCCACGTCACCAATACTATTAGATCAGGTGAATAGTTTAGGTAAATGTATATTAAACATTTACCCTATTCATATATAAGTATATTATTTCACAAAGGCATTCAAATTATTTTAGATACAGATACGTTGGATTCTGGTTTGATTTTACAGTTATTGAGATAAATATGTTTTATGAAATAATAAAGCCACGAGTAGGCGAAACAGATGCTCTTGGACACATTAATAATACGGTTATTCCTCAGTGGTTCGAAGGTGGAAGAAATCCAATATTTAGACTCTTTAGTCCCGAATTTAATTTAAACCTCAGCCAATGGGGATTAACTTTAGCGAAAAGCACCATCGACTTTCATTTACCCCTTTTATTTGATTATGATGTTGAAATAAAGACGTATATTTCTCGTATCGGTACAAGCTCGCTTGACGTATATCAAGAGGCATGGCAAAACGGTGTCAAACATGTTTCTGGCACTGCAGTAATGGTTCACTTTGATTTTATTACCCGAGAATCACGTCCTATTTCTAATAACTTTAAACAAAAACTACATATACACTTTAGTCATTCTATCTCTGAAACACATTATTAATTAAAATTTAGGCGTATTCTCTTAAGTTTGAGCTAATTCTTCTAAATAAGCCTCTAAAATCAAATGGCTCCGTGCTCCCTTACTTGTAATAACAGAAAAGTTTGTATTAAATTTTATCTGATGAGCTTTAATAGCCCTTAATTTATCTTGTGCTACCCAATGATGTGCAAAATGAGTAGGCAAAAAGCCAATAAAGCGGCCAGTTAAAATCAAAAAAGCAATACCCTCTCTATCGGTAGATGTTGCGGTAGCGTGTAGCTTTTTCTGTTGTTGCTTAATATCCACCGACTGAGGATAATTAGGCACAACTGCGTCATATTGAGTTAACGAACTCTCACAAATTTCATGTGATTCATGCTTAAATAAATAATGTTGATCACTACAATAAAGGAGAGATTCCTCTTTATATAATGACAAGTAATTGAGTCCAGGCAGTGTTCTAAATTCAGGTACAACACCAATATGTAGTTGCCCATTTAAAATGGCTGATTCAATATCATTGGGTGGCATCATTCTTATATTAATAGTAACTTCAGGTGCGCGATCCTTTAAAGCGCTCAATGCACGTGTGATCCTCATCTGCTCCATTGTAACTAAGTTATCTGTGATACCGATATTCAACTCTCCAACAAGATCGGTGTTTATCGCATTAATTTCTGCTCTAAAATTTTCAATACTGCCCAATAGCTGCAATGCAGACTGATAGACTTGTTCTCCCTGTTCTGTTATTGAAAAACCTGAACGTCCTCTGTGGCAAAGCTTCATATTTAATAATGACTCTAATTCGGTTATTGCTAAGCTTATTGCAGGCCGACTAATATTTAGCTCGACTTCTGCCGCTGAAAATCCACCCGAGTCAATCACTACTTTATAAATTCTTAAAAGTCGAATGTGAGCATCACCTAACTGTCTTGGTAGTATGTTTTTATTTTTTTTCATTTATCCAACACCGTTAGGTAAGTATATACTTAACTTAAGTTTTAAAAGTAAGAATTTAATAACCTATTAAATCATTGATAATAGAGATATGCAATTAAACATACACTTCGATGAACGTTATGAAGAGTAAGGTGGGATCATGAATAAAAAGACCAATACACAACCAAACCACGGTTTAACTCAAGCACAGTTAGACGCGCATTGGATGCCATTTACAGCAAACAGAGAATTTAAAAAAGATCCCAGGATTATCGTTTCAGCATCAGGGAATTACTACACTGATGCTGATGGCCGAAAAATATTTGATGGCCTCTCAGGTCTTTGGACTTGTGGGGCTGGTCATAGTCGCCCAGAAATTACTGAAGCGGTAAGCAAACAAGTTCATCAGTTAGACTATTCGCCCGCTTTTCAGTTTGGCCATCCTAAATCTTTTGAATTAGCGCATCGAATAACTGAACTAATGCCTGAAGGATTAAATCGAGTATTTTTTACCGGTTCCGGCTCTGAATCTGTCGAGACAGCATTGAAAATTGCCAGAGGGTATTGGCGCAAAAAAGGCATGGCAACTAAAACCCGCTTTATCGGTCGTTCAAAGGGTTACCACGGGGTTAATTTTGGTGGTATTAGTGTCGGTGGTATTGGTGCTAACCGTGCTATTTTCGGACAAGGTATTGAAGCAAGTCACTTGGCTCATACGATGTTACCTGAGAATAAGTTTTGTAAAGGTATGCCGGAAACTGGTGCTGAATTAGCCTGTGAATTAGAAGAAATGATCGCTTTATATGACGCTTCTAATATCGCTGCTGTCATTGTTGAGCCAGTAGCGGGATCTACAGGCGTTATTCCACCACCAAAAGGCTATTTAAAACGTTTAAGAGAAATATGTACTAAACATAATATCTTACTTATTTTCGATGAAGTTATTACTGCATTTGGCCGAATGGGTTCCAATACAGGAGCAGCTGAATTTGGTGTAACACCTGATATAATGACAATAGCAAAGCAGTTAACTAATGGTGTATTCCCGATGGGAGCCGTCATTGCTAAGCAAGAAATTTACGATACTTTTATGGAAGCGGGTGGACCTGAGTATATGCTTGAACTCCCTCATGGATACACTTACTCTGCGCACCCTGTTGGGTGTGCAGCAGCACTTGCTTCATTGGATATTTTAGCCAATGACAACTTACCTGAACGAGTAAAGTCTATTGCACCATATTTTGAAGAGATATTGCATAGCTTGAAAAGTTGTAAGCATGTGGTCGATATTCGTAACTATGGCTTAGCAGGCGGAATTAGCATTGCTCACGCAACAGGTGAACCTGCAAAACGTCCGCACCAAATTGCAATGAAAATGTGGAAAAAAGGGTTTTATGTACGTTACGGTGGAGACACTATTCAGTTAGGTTTACCGTTTACTTCTACCTTGCCTGAAATAAGTAGCTTGATGAACGCTCTTGGCGAAACACTTAACGAGATTGATTAACTTTTGATTTTTACACTTTTGATTATTAAAGTCAGTAAACTACAGCATTAAAGGAAAACAGATGACTATTATCGGACACCTCATTAACGGCGAATTATGTAATGACAATAATCGCACCCAAGACGTTTATAACCCTGCAACGGGTACCGCAGAAAAAAAAGTTGCCCTTGCTTCAAAAGAAACCGTTGAAAAAGCAATTGCAGCCGCTCAAGAAGCTTATCCTGCTTGGCGTAATACCCCTCCCATCAAGCGTGCACGTGTTATGTTTAAATTCAAAGAATTATTAGAAAAAAATTCTGATAAAATTTGTGAATTAATTGGTCAAGAACATGGCAAAATTTCTCATGATGCAGCGGGTGAATTACAACGTGGTATTGAAAATGTTGAATTTGCGTGTGGTGCTCCTGAGTTACTAAAAGGTGAACACAGCAAAAATGTTGGGCCTAACATTGATTCGTGGAGTGAGTTTCAACCACTGGGTGTTGTTGCGGGTATTACCCCATTTAACTTCCCTGCTATGGTGCCTATGTGGATGTTCCCACTCGCCATTGTTTGCGGTAATACTTTTATCTTAAAACCATCAGAGCGTGATCCAAGCTCCACCTTATTCATTGCTCAATTATTAAAAGAAGCCGGTTTACCTGATGGCGTAATGAATGTTATTAATGGTGATAAAGAAGCGGTAGATGTATTGTTAACTGATCAACGAGTTAAAGCCGTTAGCTTTGTTGGTTCAACACCCATTGCAGAATATATTTATGCAACGGCAAGTGCAAATGGTAAGCGTTGCCAAGCGCTAGGTGGAGCAAAGAATCACGCCATAGTTATGCCTGATGCTGATATGGATAATGCCGTAAACCAATTAGTAGGGGCTGCATTTGGTTCTTCAGGAGAACGTTGCATGGCATTATCAGTCGCTGTTGCTGTTGGTAATGAAGCTGGGGATGCATTGATTGAAAAAATGCAACACGCAATGCAAGGTTTACGTGTTGGTGAATATTCAAATGCTAACAATGATTTTGGACCTGTTATCACTCAAGCCCATAAAGAAAAAGTGAATGGTTATATTTCAAGTGCGGCAGAGCAAGGTGCTACATTAGTTGTTGATGGTCGTAATCCTACGGTTGAAGGCTTTAAAAACGGCTTCTTTGTGGGTGCAACGTTAATTGATAACGTAACGGCCAGTATGGACAGTTACCAAGCTGAAATTTTCGGACCTGTTTTACAGGTTATTAGAGTCAACACTATGGAAGAAGCCATGCAACTCATTAATGATCATGAATATGGCAATGGTACCTGTATTTTTACTCGTGATGGCGAAGCGGCGCGTTATTTTTCTGACCACATTGAAGTCGGTATGGTGGGCATTAATGTTCCTTTACCTGTGCCTGTTGCTTACCATAGTTTTGGTGGCTGGAAGCGCAGTTTATTTGGTGATTTACATGCATATGGACCTGATGCTGTTAGGTTTTACACCAAGCGTAAAACTATCACACAGCGCTGGCCTTCAAGTGGTGTACGTGAAGGCGTAACGTTTGCTTTTCCAAGTTAATAGGAAATAGATAAAGGCTAAAGGCCAAAACCTTACGTTTAGTGAGTACGATAGTTACTTTTTCTCCTGTGGAAAAAGTTCGATTATCGTGTCTGAAACGTATAGGTTTTGTGCCAAATTGGCTTAAACCTCTAGGCTTTTAAGCTTTACAATATTTTAAAATATAGGTCATGGAGCGTTCTAATGGTTTAAGGACTCTTCATATTAAGAAAATTCATATAACTCACCATAAAAATCTATCTTTGTTGTAAGGTCTCGCTAGGGCAGGTTACCTTTAGTCTAATAGTTTTATCTACATACCATACAGCAACTTCCAATTATGATGAAAAATAAATTGGGATGAGTAATCATGCTCCCCCACTCCTGCTTTAACAATATTGTCAGCTGTCCATTCTTCTTGTGTTAATGCTAAATGACTAACAATACTCATTGAATACATTCAGCCAATTTATATATCGTAACGTTCGAGTAATAGGCAAAATATTATAGGCTGACCTTGAGAGAAAACGGGTCGCTGTTTTAGTCTTTTTATTGACTTGTTAGTAATCGAGCTTATCCAAGTATTAACCACCACAACGTATTTAACACAACAACGTTAAACAGTGTAAATACAAAAATCGTTGCATCGTATAAAAAATAAGAGGTGTTATATTATAAAGAAGATTAACAATAGCAAAGCGCAGGGCCTTATTATCAAAACGGCGTTAGTAATGCGTGAAGGTATTTACAGCACGCCAAATAAAAGTACTTTTTGATATGGTGGCCAATAGAGACTAGAAGGTAAAAGAGGATGGTTTGGCGTTTTTTGCTTTGTGCTAAATACCATTTTATGTCAAAAGCTATTTTGATGAATGACCTAAGGTAGGTCATCATAGTAAAAAGTAAAAGACCGCTTATTTAAGCGATCTTTTTGTCAACTAAGTATATCGTTAGGTACTAATCCTGCTCCCCCGAAGTGGTATATGTTTGACTCAAGCTCACTTTCTTTGGGTAAAAATAGAGTAAACTGCCGCCAGTAAACCAGCAAATAACCATCATCCATTCCTGTGGCCAAACCAATGCTGCTGGCATACCCGGTAAATATAGCCCTATCATCAGAAAACTAGCCAACAAACCAAACCAGCCCAATATTTTACCACCGGGAGCTTGATATGGTCGTAACATATCAGGTTCATTGTATCTAAGCAGTAAAAACGACCCACAAACAAATATATATGACACCATTAATCCTAAGCTGCCAGCGTTTACGAACCAAATCAACGACTGACGTCCTAAAAAGGGGGCTAATGTACCCAGAGCACCGATAAATAATATGGCATTAACAGGTGTTTTATACTTGGGGTGCACTTTGGCTAAGAAACTAGGCACCATACCACTCGATGCCATGGCAAATAAAGCGCGACTACCGCCCAATAAAAACCCGTTCCAACTCGTTAGAATACCAGCTACACCACCAAGTAATAGGATCAAGGCACCCGTGCGCCCCCAAGCTGCTTCAGTTGCATCAACTGTCGCTAATTCGGATGTACTGCGGGCATCAGCATTTAATAACATGCCTACAGAGAGTTCAATTAACAAGTACCACACAATAGCCATGACTATTGATAATACCAATAGTTGCCCAATTTTTTTAGGGGGTAAATCAATTTCCTCCGCTGCTTGCGGAATAATATCAAAACCAACCATCATGAATGGCACTAATGCCATAGCAGCCAGAATACCAGTACCGCCACCAACAATCAGCGGTGTCATATTAATGACTTCACCATGTGCTCCTAAACCGACAAATAACGCCAAACCAGACAACACAATCACTGCTACAACAACGCCTTGAATGATGGCGGCAATCCTTACCCCTCGGATATTAATCCAAGTGATCACTATTGATGCTAATGCCCCGATAATGGCTTGATCGAGGTAAACACTGGCACCATTAATCTTCCATAATTCACCATTACCCAATCCTGGAAATACATTTGTTAATACACTAGGTAATGCCACTGCCTCAAATGCAACAACAGAGATGTAAGCAAAAACAATTGCCCATGTGCAATAAAATGAGGAGGTTTTCCCCATCGCCCTCAAGCTATAAGCATGCTCTCCACCAACTTCTGGCATTGCTGCAGTTAATTCAGCATATATCATCCCGATAACAATAATGACTCCACCGGCAATTAGCGTCGCAATAATAGCCCCAAAGCTGCCTGCTCTGTGCATGAGCTCTGAAATTAAGACAACCCATGACCAACCAATCATCGCGCCAAATGAAAGAACCAAAATATCTACTTGTTTAAGGCTTTTACTTAAGCCATGTTTACTTACATCCAAAGTCGTAATCTCCTGTTTTTAGAGTCATCGTGTCGATGAAAGCTAGCTAATCATTCAACATATGCATTGATTTTATTATCAATGATTTAATAGGTTATTAAAGTTAATGTTTTTTACGTTAAGTTAAGTGGATACTTACCTAACATTAAACAATCTGTGATCCACTTATAGACAAATTGATGATGTTAGTAATTCCATCACAGCCAAAAAAATCAAGAGGTGTTAAGACTATGACCTAAAATCAATGGCACGAGAGAGAAATTTTAATAATAAATGACAAAGGCTAACCTAGAAAATAGCTCTGATTAATCACGTTATTAAAAACGCCGCTGTATTTGTTAATAACTTTTTCTATAAATACTGATAGTACACAATATTAACAAGCACCTAAAATTGTTTCCAATAATGGGGAATCTCATTCTAAAAAAATCAATTGTTTTAAATACCTTGTATGGATAATACTCCGGTGTTTTATTATTGTTGAACCAACTTAAGTCACGTGATGTTTTATCAATTAACACATCAATAACAATGAGACTAGCATATAAAACACCAAACGATGAACTTAGGCGATCAAATTATCAAGGCAAAGATAAAGGTATTAGTTAGTTTTACCTTGTTAATAGAAAAGGGCCCATTAAACAGAACAAATGATGTATGGTGGACAACCACTATATTTATGTTTTGATGTGAACGATGCAGTGTAATGATACTTTCAAAAAAATCCCTGGCTTATTACAGCCGTAAATCAAAGAAAAAACCGTTATTGACTCGTTATAAAAATGGTGTAATTTGGCTGCCTAAAGTGATTCAAATCTCGTTCATTAAAGTTCAAACTCAATCTGTTTTTGCTCCTTTAATCCTTCGTCACTCAAGCCTATATGAACGCCTAAAAGTCT
>Ga0115005_10002324_pt1 | contig 15212 bp, 13 predicted proteins | sample ArcOceMetagenome_FD_87163 | JGI IMG/M metagenome (GOLD analysis project Ga0115005, IMG submission 87163) | Marine eukaryotic phytoplankton communities from Arctic Ocean - Arctic Ocean - Greenland ARC118M Metagenome | ecosystem: Environmental > Aquatic > Marine > Oceanic | place: Arctic Ocean... | reverse complement strand
GATACCAGGAATGCCCTCCATGCCCAACATGATGGCATGAGCGCAAATAAAGCGGTCAACCTGATATTTGTCAGGGCCTTTTATCGTGCCTTGAAGCGCATCAAACAAGGTGATGTTGATTTCGTATGGTTTCTGTTGGCCGTGCTCAGAGGCGCGCCACGATACCTTTCCACCAAAATGCTGCATAGCGTGAACTAAATCAGATATTTCCTCATCGCTTAGCAAACCCTCAGCGGGTCGAAGACCAATTCCATCATGCGAAGCTATAAAGTTGAAATATGCGGTACCGTTTTGAGCGGGCGGCATACTCATCATCCAGTTTTTAAGATAGGTGCAGTCTCCGCTAACCAGCGTATTAACCAGCAGTGGGGGAAGGGAAAAATTATAGATAGCATGGGCTTCGTTTGCATTACCGAAATAGGTGAGGTTTTCCCTGTTAGGAATATTAGTTTCAGTAATGATTATGATTGACGGGTCAACATGCTCTATCAACGTTCTTATCAAACGGATGACTTCGTGGGTTTGAAACAAGTTAATGCAGCTGGTGCCGACAATTTTCCATAAAAATGCCACCGCATCTAAACGAAATATTTTGGCGCCTTTATCAATGTAAAGTTTGATAATGTCGATGAACGCTAAAAGTACTTTTGGGTTTCTAAAATCAAAATCTACCTGATCGTGACTAAAGGTACACCAAACATGCTTGGTTCCCTCTGCTGTCTCTGTTTCGCGAAGTAGAGGAGACACTCGTGGACGTGTCACCATAGACAAGTCATCAGCTGGGTCCGCTGTGAAGAAAAAATCAGACCCAGGCCCTTGGCCTTTTATAAAATTATCGAACCAAGCGCTTCGTGCTGAACAGTGATTTATCACTAAGTCTGTCATGAGGCCATAGTCTTTAGCGATGGCTTCAATATCATCCCAAGTACCTAATGCTTCATTTACTGTTGAATAATCGATAACCGAGAATCCATCGTCCGAGCTATAGGGAAAGAATGGGAGGATATGCACGTTATTTACGGTGTTCTTGCAATAGCGATGCAAAAATTTGTTCAGCGTGACAAGAGGGCGTTCGTTTTCGTCAACAATGCTATCACCATAGGTGATCATGACAATGTCGTCTTCATCCCAGTAGTTGTAGTGCGATTTAGGGGAAGCTATGTCGGTTTGTTGTTGAATACCTATCGTATTTAATAACTGAGTGGCTAGTGTCTCATACGAGACGTCTAGCGCTACATCGGCATAAATGCTTTCTAAATGGTGCTTTACTTTGTCATGGAGGTGCTCCCATGCCATATTACTTACTCCATAAATTCTGCAGTATCAGCTTCAACCGCTTCTAACAATCTTTCTAAAATATCGGGTACCGCACTGGTCACGCGATTCCAACTTGGAATAAAGGGCGTTTCCATAGGATTTTCTAAGAAGTTTTGACCCGCTTTCATAATATTGCTGGCAAACATCTCGACCGCTTTTTCTTCACTGTGGATGTCTAAGTTCAAGCCGTTCATAACCGCATCATTGTGATAGGTTTCAATAAAGTCTAGCGCAATACGGAAATATGTCGCTTTGATAGAGCGGAACATTTCATTGCTGAACGTGTAGCCTTGGGTCGCCAACTTACGGAATATCGCTTTCGTAATGTCTATAGACATTTTAGATAAGCCGCCTTGGTCGTTATTAAGCGAAAGATCTTGATGCTTGTGATCATAAATATCGCAAATATCGGCCTGACAAAGACGATTATGTGAATAGTTGCGGTGCATCTCTGAAAGTACACCAATTTCCAAACCCCAGTCGCTTGGAATGCGAATATCGTTTAATACATCGCGTCTAAACGAGAACTCACCGGCCAGTGGATAACGAAAACTGTCCATAAACTCTAAATATTCATTGTCACCCATGATGCGCTTAAGGGCGCGCAATAGTGGCGTAACAAGAAGGCGAGATACACGGCCGTTAATTTTGCCATTAGCTACGCGGGCGTAATAACCCTTACAAAACTCGTAGTTAAACATTGGATTTGCAACAGGGTAGATAAGCTTTGCCAACAGGTCCTTGTTGTAGGTAACAATATCGCAATCGTGCAGTGCTACCGATTCTGCGCGGTTTGACGCGAGTACATAACCCATGCAGTACCACACATTACGACCTTTACCTAACTCTTTTGGCGCTAAGCCCTGTGCCTGAAGCTCCTCGTCTAGCGCTTTAAGTCGAGGCCCATCATTCCAAAGTATTCTGTGGTGCTGAGGCAGTTTGCCAAAAAACTTAAGTGCATGTTTGTACTGATCTTGATTTGCACGGTCAAGGCCAATAACAATCTCTGACAAATAGGGAACGTTTGTTAACTCATTGACAATATGGGGAAGTGCGTCACCTTCTAGTTCAGAAAAAAGTGAAGGAAGAATAAGTGCCATTGGGCGCTTTTGAGAAAACTGTAGCAGTTCGGCTTCAAGCTCTTCGGTGGGACGACGAGCCAAGTTATGTAACGTAGTAACCACACCATTTTGATAAAAATCAGCCATGTGTCCTCCTGATCAAAGGGATAATAATTGAGTAAGCATTTCGTTCCAGCCTTCAGGGCCGGTTAGGGTGCTGGTATAGACCTCTTCTTTTTTTACTGCAGGTGGAGGATTTACCGGTGATAAAATGCGGATTGGAACGTGCGCTGCTTCAAGCATTGCAACGTCGTTTTTACCGTCGCCAAGGGCGATTGTTTTAACTTTAGTAATATGTTGTTTTTGGTATTCACTGGCCAGCCACTTAAGTGCTTGGCCTTTATCACAATTACCTGAAATATGGATAAAACGGCCGCCTTCCAGAGGAAATGCTCCTCGGTCTTTGACAACTTTTAGAAAGCGTTCTTTCTCTTCGTCCGTGCCAAGCCATAAAACAGGTTCGCCAAATTGACGCTTTGCAGCGAGCGATGCTGATAGTTCGTCTAACCCTGTGCAATCTTGGATTTCTTGGACCGACATTTTAGAAAACTGTTTGTACTTGCCGTCAAACTCACTACCCATTTTTTCTAGCAGTTTAATCCAGTAATTTTTATTGGAAATAAATGCTTTGCACCAGTAGCCATCAATCCAAATAGTGCCCGTGGGCTTTTGCTTAAAGAAACCATGCGGAATAAAAACAGCGGCGCCATTTTCAATAATGAATGGCCCATCAAGACCAATCTTCTCCCGCAATGGTTGTAGCTCTGCAAATGTCTTACTGGTAGTAGGTATAACGGGGATATCTTTTTCTTCTAATGCCGTCAAAGCCGGTTTCGCCGCCTCAAAAGAGTAGGTATGGTGGTCTAACAGCGTGCCGTCCATATCGGTGAAAACAAGCGTTTTCGTCATTGTTTTACGTCCTGTTCTGTTATTGTTCTTTTTTCATCAAGGTAGAACACCGTATCGCACTTTTCAGGCAAGTACTGCAACGCGTTCTCCGTGATGCGCTGATAGTGTTGCACAAAGTTTGCCACTTCTTCGTCAGACATTACTCCGTCTCTTTCTTTCAAGGCTTTGGCTGCAAGTTTATGTTCCTGTTCTAGCCTCCATTGATACACGCAATCAAAGCTAGGTGCCTTTAGCATAATACGATAGTCGATTTTCTCGAATAACGTTTGGTAATCACCAGCAAGTTCTGTGTTTACAAAGGAACGCCAGATTGCTAAAGGGTCTTCAACTTCTTCTAAGTGGTTGATTGGCTTTTTAATTTCGGAATTCGACTGTGGAATGGCACCCACGCACCAGCCCTCAAGTATGATGAAGTCAGGTTTAACTTCTATGACAGGCCATTGTTCTTGAGGGAAGGGGTTATCCGTTGCTTTATTAAATCGAGGAAGCAGCGTTCGCGCACCTTTATCTAAACTACGAAATGTATTTAGCGCCAAAGTAACGTCATGTGTCCCCGGAACGCCTCGGGTCTTCAGAAGCGGGTGAACTTTTATCGCGAGCGCGTTTCGTTGGCTTTGGTCAAAATAGAAATCGTCGATAGACAGCGAAACTACCCGTTTTCCATGAACAGACGAGAGGTAGGTTCAATAAAGCTGGTTAGCGTAGATTTCCCAGAACCTTGGCTACCATTAATGCCGACAATAAGAGGGCTGTTTGCCCCTTTTTGGTGCTCAATTAGCCGTTCGCATAATGGTTTGAACCATTGTTGTGCAATTTCTGCATAACTACTTGGCAATTGATGCGTAGTTAAAAAGCCATGTATATCCATATTGTTACCTCAATCAATGCAGAATTCACACTTTCAATAGTAAGTGAGGTAACAACAATTGTGCCAATAGCGTTATTGAATATGGATGTTAGTTTCTACTTCTTGTTTGCAACAATAACGGCTCGTTGTGGTGCAGGGTAACCCTCTATGGTGCGAGTAATATCTTCCGGATCGAGAAAATCTTTCAAAGATTGGGTATCCATCCAGGGTGTTGACCGCTGTTCGTCAAGCGTAGTGTGATTAACATCTACGACACGGATATTTTCAAATCCCAACCGGCTTAGCCATACAGAAAGAGCGTCCGTACTTGGCAAGAACCATACATTCCTCATTTGAGCGTAGCGTTCCCCGGCCATCAGCACCGTATTCTCATCACCGTCTACTACTAGCGTTTCAAGAACAAGCTCTCCACCTTTTCTCAACTGATCTTTTAATTGTTGTAAAAAAGCCATTGGGTCTTTTCGATGGTATAACACGCCCATAGAAAAAACCGTGTCGAAGGCTTTAAGTGGTTGCATGTCCTCAATGCCCATGGGAAGGAAATGTATATTTTCACTCGGTGCATCGGTGTCACGAACAAAGTGTTTTATTGCGTGAAATTGAATTAGAAACAGTTGTGTGGGATCGACACCAATAACTCTGCTTGCGCCTTCACCGAGCATACGCCACATGTGATAACCACTACCACAGCCAACATCTAATACATTTCTGTTTTTAAGCGATGCAATGTGTGGTGATACACGATCCCATTTCCAGTCAGAACGCCATTCTGTATCGATATGTATATCGTGGAGGTGAAAGGGACCTTTCCTCCACGGCATAAATTGCTTCAAAAGACCTTCTATCTGTTTCTTCGTGTATTCATCAACATCGCCATGATTACCAATGGAAACGGACGATGTAAGGTCAATGTAGCTAGGCGATGTCTTTGGAAGTTTGTTTAGTAACCGACACCACTTGTCAAACTCTCCGTGTTTAGCCGTTCGCTGCCATGAATCCATTAACGAAGGTAGCGTCTGTAGCCAGTGTGAAAGTGGGCTGTCTATTAACGACTTATAACACTCGTTAAACCAAATCTGTTCAAGTTTAGTCATGGTTATCTCTGTATATTTATTGAAGCTTTGCTTGAGGGCTATTGGCAGCACTTAAGCTTTTATGGCAACCATTGATGTGAAGTTATAGCACTTGTACCACATGACAACATCTGAAAAGCCGACCTTTGTCAGGCGCATTTCATGTTCATTGAACGTATCAGTGAGCATGACTTTTTCCAGTGCCGCTCGCTTTTGGCTTACCTCTAATTCACTGTATCCATTATCTCGCTTGAACTGATGGTGCAAGTCTACAAGCAACTCATTACCGGCGAGGGAAGGGTGGCGAATTTTCTCAGACAGCACAAGCATACCGCCAGGGTTCAAGCCATCGAAAATGCTTTGAAGAAGAGCTTCTCGATCGGCGGGTGGAATAAACTGGAGGGTGAAGTTCATAATAACCAATGAGGCGTTTTGAATATCAACATTTTGTGCAAAATCATGTTGGATTTGTATAGGATTGGGAAGTGTAAACGTCTGCACAACACGCTTGCAGCGCTCAACCATCGCCTCTGACGCATCGACACCGATTATTTTGCATGACGCAGCGTTTACCGCTCTTGACACCGATAAGCTTGCAGCACCAAGGCTACATCCGAGATCATAAACCATCGAGTTAGGCGTTACCGCGACTTTAGCAAGTTCTCCGATAGTATGGACGATGGTTTCATATCCAGGCACAGAACGTTGAATCATGTCGGGAAAAACATCAACGACAGACTCGTCAAATTTAAAGTCGTCTACTTTACTAAGTGCCTTCGCGTATATATTGTCGTGCTTCTTCACTGATTGTCTTCACTTGCCTAATTTGAGGCGCAATTTTACCCTTTGACGCGCAAATGCCAATGAAAAACACTAAATTAGTCATAAATTACGTCTTTTTGTAGATTAGGGCTTTTCGTTACTATTCTAAAGTATTAATCTATGGACATAATGAAAATAAGGAAGTAGTAACGCTAATGACGAGAATTCTAGTAGCAGATGATCATCCATTGTTTCGCGAGGCACTGAGCGGCGCATTGGAGCCTTACTTTGAGAATGCGCAAATAATTCAAGCCGGAAGCTTAGATGATGCAGTGTCAAAGCTTAAGGAGTTCGATGGCATAGAATTAGTGCTTCTCGACTTAAATATGCCTGGCGGCGAATATTTCAACGGTCTCATTACGCTCCGTGAGCAATATCCGTCCATTCCAGTTGGGGTTATCTCAGGAAGCGACACCGTTGAGGTAGTTGCACAAGTAATGAGTTTGGGTGCTCAAGGTTTTATTCCGAAAGTGTCTGAAACCCGCGAAATTGCTCAAGCCATCGTTGATATGATCGGCGGTAAAAAATGGCTTCCACAAGGCATGGAAGAACAGTTGGAAAAGGTTGATGACGAGCTTAAATTGCTGCTTCAGCGCTTCCGCGAACTAACACCTAAGCAAATTCAGGTGCTTTCTTATTTACGAGCAGGGCTTATGAATAAGCAAATTGCTCATGAAATGAATGTTACAGAAGCAACGATAAAAGCGCACATTAGTGCAATATTACGCAAGTTAGAAATCAACACGCGTACACAGGCCGTGCTGCTTATGGACAAACTTCAGCTAAGCTAAACCAAACGTTGAGTAATAAAAAAACCGGGTCATTGACCCGGTTTTTTTGTTTTACGAAAAAGGCCGCTAATGCGGCCTTTGGTCTTAAGCGTTAAACTAAGCAGCTTTTCCACCTCGCTTCTTAGCAGCAGTTGAAGAGTTTATTTTAGCTACTAACTCTTCATGGTCAAAATCATCAACGTTGATGGTGCGAAGTCTGCCAGCTTCTGTTTTACGCAGCAGAGCCGCTTCATCTTCGTTAATAACTTCTTCTGCAAGTGCTTCGTCAGCTAGCACGTCTAAACGAGTAAATGGAAGTTTAGCTTTCTTGTGCTTGCAGATGCGCTCAAAGATAGGTTCACTCGCCAATACATCGTCAAGCGTCTGTTCTAGGTCGCCGAATAAGCTTCCATCTTCACGGCTTAGGTACTGACCATAGCCTAAACGACTACGCGCTGTTGACGGTGTTTGAAGCATTTGAGCAATGGCGTGCTCTGTTTTATCAGAAGGCTTGCCAATACGACGACCAAACGGGATAACCATCACACGCATTGCCGCAGCAATAGCACGATTTGGGAAGTTCGCTAAGAAATCGTCAATTGCCGTCTCAATGTCATGCAATGTGGTTTGCATTGCCCAATGAAGAAGTGGCAAATCTTCTTTCAAACGACCATCTTCGTCGAAACGCTTAAGCGTTGTGCTGCCCATGTAAAGACCACTTAGGATGTCACCTAAACGTGCTGACAATCGCTCACGACGCTTTAAATCGCCCCCAAGTACGCCCATCGAAACATCAGTTAACAGTGCTAAGTTAGCGCTGTAGCCTTGAAGCAGCTTGTAATAACGAGCTGTTTCATCGGTAAAAGGTGCACTGCTAAATGCGCCATTAGTTAATGAGAACCAGATACTGCGAACTGTGTTAGCTACAGCAAAGCCAATATGGCCAAATACGGCTTTGTCAAACGCTTGCAGCGCCTCTTTTTTATCTTCAATAGACGCTGCCTGAATTTCTTTAAGCACGAAAGGGTGGCAGCGCATTGCGCCTTGACCGAATATCATCATATTACGGGTTAGAATGTTTGCACCCTCAACCGTAATAGAAATAGGGACTCCCTGATAACCGCGGCCAAGGTAGTTATTTGGCCCAAGCATTACGCCTTTACCGCCGTGAACATCCATCGAGTCGTTGATGACTTGACGCATTTTCTCGGTTAAGTGGTACTTACAGATTGCTGAGATTACAGAAGGTTTCTCGCCAAGGTCAACACCCACAGTTGAAAAGCGCGTTACACCGTCCATCAGGTAAGCATTACCACCAATACGGGCTAGCATTTCTTCAACACCTTCCATATGGCCTACAGGCATACGGAATTGACGGCGAATGCGCGCATAGGCACCAGTAGCAAGCGATACTGATTTCGCGCCACCCGCTGCCGAAGATGGAAGTGTAATGCAACGACCAACAGACAAACATTCCATAAGCATGCGCCAACCGCGCCCTGCCATTTTAGGGCCACCAATAATGAAGTCGATAGGTACGAAGATTTCTTCGCCCTTGATTGGACCATTTTGGAAAGGGGTATTAAGAGGGAAGTGACGACGGCCAATTTCTAGACCTTTAGTGTCTCTTGGAATAAGTGCGCAAGTAATGCCTGGCTCTTTATCGTCACCTAATAGACCATCAGGGTCTTGAAGTTTGAACGCAAGGCCAATGACCGTAGCTACCGGTGCAAGGGTAATGTAACGCTTACTGAATGTTAAGCGCATGCCCAACACTTCTTCACCATCCCATTCGCCTTTACACACAACACCAACATCAGGTATTGCGCCAGCATCCGAGCCTGCTTCAGGCCCAGTCAATGCGAAACAAGGAATTTCATCACCAGCAGCAAGACGCGGAAGATAATGGTCTTGCTGTTCTTTTGTTCCGTAGTGCTGAAGAAGTTCGCCAGGCCCTAAAGAGTTTGGAACACCAACAGTACTAGAAAGTACCGCGCTTACGCCTGCAAGTTTTTGTAATACACGTGATTGTGCGTACGCTGAAAACTCAAGACCGCCGTACTCTTTTTTGATGATCATGGCGAAAAACTTGTGTTCTTTCAAGAACTGCCAAATTTCAGGAGGAAGATCCTGGTCTTTATGGTTAATTTGCCACTCGTCAACCATGGAGCAAACTTCGTCACATGGACCGTCTAGAAAAGCTTGTTCTTCGGCAGTCAGTCGACCTTTGGGGATACGATGTAATTTGTCCCAGTCTGGTTTACCGCTGAAGATATCGCCGTCCCACCATACGGTACCAGCGTCGATAGCCTCTTGCTCTGTGCTAGACATTTCTGGCATAACTTTGCGGTAGAAGGCAAGCAGCTTCTTAGAGATGTGCTGCTGTCTGATATTTACAAGTGTGAATGGCAGCGTTAAAGCAAGAAACACTACCCAACCAAGCAGGCCTATGTCACCGAAAAGGGTGCCTAAAATCATAACACCTGCGCCCATGGCAACTGCCGTTACCAAACTGGTGCGCTGATAGCTAGCAACCGCTAGTGTCAGAACAACCAGTAAAAACCATATAAAATCTGCCATACTTCACTCCTGAAAGGCGTTGAACGTTACGCTAGTCATTTTAATCACTCTACCAATCGCCGTTTTTTCTTAGCAAAATTCGAGGTCAGACCAGCATGCTGTAAACCTATTATTTAAAAGTGCAAAGATCAAGATTTTTACATGAATATTCTATTAACAACGTGATAAATAGTAGGCTTTAACCGAGGACCTTAACTAAGTATAGTTATAAATTCTTTTAACGATATGAATTATTGTTGTAGGACCACATCACTATTTTGGTGAAATGGCTTGAGCGAAAAAAAGCGCCGCCTGGGAAGTAGCGGCGCATTTTTATATTGAATGTAAAGGGCAACGAAGGTTCGAGGGCAGCAAGCGCCACTCATCAAGTCAGGTTACTGCATTTCGAACGTTCTGAGTTTAATATCGCCTTGTTCGTCACCTTCTTTAAACTGTTGCAGTCTAACAAGCGTGTAGTTGAGTGATGGTGCAAACCATGCAAACGTTTCTCTCGTTTTCGATTCTCGAATAAGTTTAACCTTCACTGTTTCTATTTTGCCATACGGTAAAGACAGCACTTCTTCGTCCACAACCTGAACGCCGTAGTGTCTTAGCTCGCCACGATAGTTCACAAAATTATAGTCTAGCGATGTTTCACCTTGCGCTAAGCGTTTAGCGAGGTCGATTCGGTAAATCTGGTTATCGAACTCGCCGTTCCACTCAAACGTGTCGCCGTTTTCGACTGAAATTTTACCTTCGCCCTGATGGCTAAACGTTACTTTCAATTCTTTATCCGGACCAGTGCCTGAGCGATTATAGTAGTACTCTGAGGGAACAACCGTTTTGTCATCTATAGTGAAAATAGAATGTTCACTGCGCTTGTCCGACAAAAAGAATTTAGACACTTTAGACGTATAAATAAGCGAATATTGCTGATTGCCTAATTCAGAAAGCTCTATATTTGCTTCACCGACATCGTCTCCCCACTTATAAGCGGTATAAGTCGCTTTGTAGGGCTGTAGTGGTAATTGTGCAGTACTGTCTGTCTGGGAGGCGGCTACATTCAGCGATATAGCCAAAAGAAAACTCAGCCCGAGAGGTTTAGTCGTTTGCATAACCAGATTCTGGAAGTTCTTGCTCATCTAAAACTGCCTTATTGTTTCGCATCGAAAGTCGACCGGCACTAAACCAAGATAGCACAAGCGGATAAATGCGGCGTTCTTGTTCCTGAACACGCTCAGCCAAATCGCTGGCGGTGTCTTCTTCAAACACCGGTACGCGACTTTGAATGATAACTGGGCCACCATCAAGTTCTGGCGTAACAAAGTGCACGCTTACACCGTGTTCTTCGTCGCCATTGTCAATAGCTCGCTGATGCGTATTCAATCCTTTGTACTTCGGCAACAAAGATGGATGAATGTTCACTAATTTTCCAGTGAAGCTGTCTACAAACTCTGGCGTTAATATACGCATGAAGCCTGCAAGCACTACGCAGTCGGCACCAAAAGCATTAATTTGGGCTTTGAGTGCTTCGTCGTAAGACTCTCTGGAGTCGAAAGTAGTGTGATCTAAGCATACCGCTTCGATCCCAGCTTCTTTAGCACGCTCTAACCCGTAAGCATTCGGTCTATTGCTGATAACACCACTTATTTGGGCGTTGAGACGCCCAGCTGTTATCTCGTCAATAATTGCTTGTAAATTACTTCCGTTTCCAGAAATAAGCACACATAGTTTGGTTACAGAATTACTCACGCGTTGATCTCTACTTGCTCATCGCCGTCTTTAGCTGCGATATCGCCAATAACCCACGCATTTTCACCGTGCTGCTTCAGAATATCCAATGCTTGGTCTGTATCTGTCTCGTCAACAACGATAACTAGGCCCACGCCACAGTTAAAGGTGCGATACATTTCATGACGCGTAACGTTTCCGTTTTCCTGTAACCAAGAGAAAATTTCAGGCCATGTCCACGTGCTTTCATCAATAACCACTTTCGCATCTTCAGGTAGCACGCGAGGGATATTTTCCCAAAAACCACCGCCAGTAATGTGTGAAATAGCACTTACCTTTACTTTTTCAAGTAACGCTAATACTGACTTAACATAAATGCGTGTTGGCGCTAATAAGTGATCAATAATTGGCTTGCCGCTTAAATCTGAATTAACGTCTGCGCCGCTTACTTCAATAATTTTTCTTACTAATGAATAGCCGTTTGAGTGCGGACCCGATGAACCAAGAGCAATCAGTTTTTGACCAGGTTTGACATTGGTTCCGTCAATCACGTTGTCGGCTTCAACGACACCGACGCAAAAACCGGCAATGTCATAGTCGCCGTCGTGATACATGCCCGGCATTTCAGCGGTTTCACCACCAATTAGCGCGCAACCTGCTTGCTCACAGCCTGCTCCAATACCTGTTACCACAGACGCTGCAACATCCACATCGAGCTTACCAGTGGCGTAGTAGTCAAGGAAAAACAGAGGCTCTGCACCTTGTACGATCAGGTCGTTTACACACATAGCCACTAAGTCGATACCTACGCCATCGTGACGATTTGCATCCATTGCAACTCTTAGTTTTGTACCCACGCCATCTGTACCCGAAACAAGTAGCGGCTTTTTATATTTAGTAGGCAGTTCGCACAAAGCACCAAAGCCGCCCAAATTACCTTTTACTTCTGGTCTATGGGTCTTCTTGGTAACAGATTTAATGCGTTCAACAAGTTGATTACCTGCATCGATATCTACGCCTGCATCTTTGTAACTTAAAGAGGTTTTATTTTCGCTCACGGTTGGGCCCTGAAACTAAGAGGTAGAAAACCGCGGATTCTACCAGCAAGTCGGCACAAGTCCAATTTGTGACGGCTATTTTATGTGCTTTTTGATCTTTTTTATTTTATGGATGAAATTAAATGCAATATAAAAGACAATAGAACGCTACTTTTGGTGAACATCTTGCTTAATAAAATGTTTCGCCTCAAAGGTTGGGGCATGCAGTTCGGCAGTTAAATCGTTTTATCGCGCAGCGGTATAGTCGATTAATGGCGGGTTAGCTAGGTAAGGATTTGATTTGAGAGAGTATGGAGTGTCAATGTTAACGGCAGCAAAACGCAATATCAGTGGGACCAACAAAAAAAGACAACGCTCTAGATATATTGTAGGTCTTTCATTGATTGCATTGCTGAGCTATACAAGCTCTGCACTGGCTGCTCAGCGGGTTGTGGTAAACGAAGCGCAGATTCAGGTGGAAGACCAATCTCAGCGAACTCAACAAGCTGCTCAGAAAAAGGCATTACAGCAAGTACTCGTGAAAATGTCTGGAAGTACAGGTGTATTAGAAAATGCCGGCGTTCGTGCTGTGCTAACGTCACCTCAGTCTTTGCTTCGCTCTTACCGTTTTTCTTTCGAGAACGGCAAAACTTACTACGTCGCCGAATTTGACCAACCTAAGCTTAACGAATTACTGCAAAGAGAAATGCTTCCACTATGGGGGGACAGGCGTCCAGAGACTATTGTGTGGCTGGCCAAAGAAGACGATAACGACGCCAGAGTCATTTTAGACGAGTCACTAGACACTGAACTACAGCGCGCCCTTAAACAAACGGCAAAAGAGCGAGGCGTTCCCCTTAGTTTACCGCTTATGGATCTCACCGACAGTGTGAATATTTCTTCGTTTGACGTATGGGGGCGTTTCGCCGGTCCATTGCGCAAGGCGTCCGCTCGTTACAGCGTAGATAACATCATAGGCGCTCGCGTATATCGCAATAACGCCAGTGCAATACCAGACCTACCTGATAATGTTGTGCCGTCGGGAACTGTTGAATCACTAGATGATGTGCTTCTTGATGAAACAAAAAGCGATGAGCAGGAGACTGAATCTTCTGAGCCTTCAGCAGGTAGTTCGGAGCCTTCAGCAGGCGGGCAAGACGGATTTAGTAGCGAAATAAACCCCATGCAAGATCAGCATGCCACTCAGTACAACACGTTACAAGAAAACACTCCAAGCAAGCAGTCGGATAGCGTGACGCCTTCACTGATTGATACCAGCAGCAACACAACCCTTCCATTTACCATGGATGAATTTGCTGATTATGCTAAACGTGCTAGCGAAGGTGAATACGCACTTGATTGGGTGTTCATAGGCGGAGGCAAGGTCAGTTACGGCAGTATTTATGGGGATTCTCCCGAAGCATTAGGTAGTCAACTCATTGATGCTTACTCAAATTACCTCTCTTCTCTTTATGCCATCGTTGGCATTGAGGCGTCAGAGCGTGAAGTGGTAAATGTATCAATCGCTAACATTGGATCAATAAGCAGCTATGCCTCCGCAACTGATTATCTCAACAGTTTAAGCGTTATCGAAAACGCATCGTTAATTGAGCAATCAGGCACTGTGGCCACTTATTCATTGACACTAATTGGCACCTATGACGATTTACTCAACAGTATAAAACTTGAGAGTAAACTTCGTCCTGTTACTGATGCGTACGGACAAACCGTTGAAGGGCACAGTTTCTATTGGAGTAACTAATTTAGCATGCAACTGCCTTTGCCAGTAACGCTACCCATTGACGAGAACTTCGATAGTTTCGTTAATACGGGCAATGAAGAAGTGGTTTCGATACTTGAGCAGATCGCTGCTGGGCTTCCATATTGGCGCGAGTCTAACGAGTTAGGGCCATTATCGTCACTTCAGTTACCCTTGCTCACTCTATTAGGAAGCAGTGCTACTGGTAAAAGTCATTTGCTGTTCGCCACGTGTCATCAATTGGCCGATAAAGTAGTAAGTCACCTCTATCTCAATTTAAATGATTACCAGTCATGGTCACATGACATTTTTGAGGGGCTTGAAAACCTCTCACTTATTGCGCTCGATAATATTCACGCAATTTCCGGTGATATGGTGTGGGAAGAAGCACTATTTGACTTGCTAAACAGGGTTGTCGAAACCAAGCGTGCATTGGTTATATGTACTAGCCACCTAGGCCCGTCCAACCCTGCGTTTATACTTCCCGATCTGCGGTCCCGTCTTGCTTGGGGTGTGATATATCATGTAAATCAACTTGATGATGCAGGGCGAGAAGAAGCGGTTCGCCTTCGTGCGGAAGAACGCGGCTTGAAACTTTCTAAACAAGCGCGACAGTTTCTTTTACATCACAGTGAACGCGATTTAAAAAGCTTAATGTCGTTACTGGCACGTTTAGATACCCGCTCATTGCAAGAACAAAAGCGGCTTTCAGTTGCTATGGTTAAGCGAGAATTGGATCTCGGTGAACAGTGACTCTTTAAAGGCTATATTACCGACACTTTCATCAACCAACTGAAACGCAACAAACTCGTTCAATAAACAATACCTTACCGATGCCCATTTCTGTCGTTAAATCGTGATGTAGTTTTGAATTCTTCACTAACCGTCATGGTATTCTCTTTGTCTACGTCAACTATTGCTTCGGCAGCATCAATCAATACGCTAACTCCAGATGCTTGTTCATCTGGGTTCACACTAGATGCAGAGTCACGCCAAGTAATGTTGGTAGGGAGCATGAAAGGAGCAGGCAATGAAGCCTGAATAGTAGGTACGTCCAAATCAGGCAACAACCTACTTGCTACGTAGTCGAGGCGCATGGTGACATTATCATCACTTATGCGATTGCGCTGCGCCCAGGTCGGTACAAAAGTGCCATCATCCAGCGTGTCCCTGGTAAATACGCCAACGTCTGCTTCGGCGCTCAAGCGGTAAAGCATCATAAAGCGTTCAAAGAGCATGGCAAGGT
>Ga0115005_10002323_pt1 | contig 15227 bp, 2 predicted proteins | sample ArcOceMetagenome_FD_87163 | JGI IMG/M metagenome (GOLD analysis project Ga0115005, IMG submission 87163) | Marine eukaryotic phytoplankton communities from Arctic Ocean - Arctic Ocean - Greenland ARC118M Metagenome | ecosystem: Environmental > Aquatic > Marine > Oceanic | place: Arctic Ocean... | reverse complement strand
GGGGCTGAGAAGAGGTTGATGGATATCAAACCTGTTTTGGAGAGGATGCCGAATGCTCGTTTGTGTATTGTGGGAGGTGGACCACAAGCGGAAGAATTGCAAGAGCATTTTAAAGGAACGAATACGGTTTTCACTGGACAATTGAGTGGGGATGAGTTGAGTGCTTCCTTTGCTTCTGCTGATGCATTTATAATGCCGAGTGATTCAGAGACGCTTGGATTTGTTGTTTTGGAGAGTATGGCGAGTGGTGTTCCAGTTGTGGGATGCGCTGCAGGAGGAATTTTGAACTTGATCCATGAAGGAGTTGACGGATACCTTGTTAAGCCTGGTGATACGGATGGATATGTAGAGGCATTGAATAAAATGAGTGATGCAAGTTTGAGAGAAACCATGGGTAAAAATGCCCGTGCGGAGGCTGAGAAGTGGAGTTGGGAAGCAGCTACAAGTGTTTTGAGAAATATTCAATATGAAAAGGCTATCGTGAACTTCCATTCCAGAGCCTTTAATGGATTTGGAAGGCCTGGAACACATTACATGTTTAGATTGCTCAAGTGGAGAATCAAGCATGTTCTTCACAAGCTCGGGCTTGGATCTAAGCCTCGATCGGACGAGCCTGAGTTGGCCTAATTCGCGACAAGAGCTTTGTCGTGTACATATTACAACCGAAAATAAGATTTTATGGATGGGACGTAGGCATTGCAAATTGTGTGTATCCATGGAACCAATTCCTTTTAAAACAGGATTATAATTACAAGTAAACTATTTTTATTCTATGGAAGGTGTTCAGTATGGTGCCGATATACATACTATACGGTACTTCTCTTGATGGCACAATATACAATATTCAATGTACACATTATCTTCAATATTGAAGAGTATTTTCCTCAAGATAAATGAGGCTTCGTACTTTCCCTGCGTGATGCCCTCGGAAACAAAACATCACTTCGGCAGCAGGGACATGATGGATGTGAAATCAGCCATTGCTTGTAACATATCGAGTGAAATTCGTGTGAGCAGCTCGTTGACCTGGATACGCTTTCTTTTGGCTCTACGAAATAAGCGAGAAAAGAAAGTCATGTGTGAGTGAGATAATTGAAACGTTCCAAGTTCCAAGTGAATATAGAGATACGTGCGTACGTGCGTACATATGCAATCCCCAATCACAATATGGTCATTCTTACCGAAAGATCCAAGGCATATTGCACATTCACCATCACTGTCACAGGATGCACTTGCTTTAGCTTTATATCTTCTAGTCACCAAAACGCGGTCAAAAAAGACACGTTCATTATGCACCTTCCTCTGAAAGAACTCTGAAAAGGCTAGTACTGTGAAGACGAAAATCCCATAGCCGCAAATAGTAGTCACATACAGAGCAGCAAAGACAGTTGGTGGATGATTCATTGTCTGATGGATGATTCTGCTTTGTAGGTTCACAAAGGAGGAAGGGAGGATGTCGAGGGTGGTGATGATGTGCATTGTTCTTTCTATCAATGTATTCATAATAATGGCAATACAGTACAATAGGGGTTGCAGTTGTGATGGAATGGGTATCTGGTGATGCGCGTTCGAAGAAATATCGGAACTATGAAGAAAATGAGGCTGACATCGGGTTCGCAAATGTCAATCTCTCAGTCACACCGTTGTTTTGGAGAATTCTTTCAGCTTCCCAGACACCTTTGGAGAAATACTAAAATCCGTACTTCCTTGGATTTCTTTACTCCCTTGCAATTGCATAAGCAGCTTACTTGAGGGTGCGCAATGGCATACCGGTACATATTCAATATCAAGTCTCTTTCAGGATAGAGATGATTTGAATGAAAATAAGAAAGAAGGCAATTTTTGAAATTTCGGTCTTGCACATTATGGTTTGCGCGAACTAATAGACTGTGACTTTAAAATGGCCACATCTCATTCAATTTCAAACTTCAAACGGATACTAGTAGAAACACGAACCGTACAACAAGCAGTACTAGTAATCCGTAATCCATCAATCACAATCACCTCACTACTAAACATCGAAGCACATTGAACAGTCTGTCTCATTATCTATTCCAAAATGTCAATGGAATCCTCGGATCTGCTTTCAGAGGGAACACAAAGTGATGGAGAAGGCGTTGGCGTTGGCATTGGCATTAGCGGGAAGAAACCATTTTCGTTCCACCAATATCTAGATGAAGTTGCAGGAAGCGATGTTGGATCCGATGATTCTGATGGTGATGGCGATGGTGACGTTTTGATGCCTACTGAATCTGGGCTTAGCTACGATAATGAAAATGATAATTCTCTTTCCATGGAAGATGCAGAAGAACAAGAACAAGTAGAAGCCATCGTTGACGTTGACGTTGATATCGGTATGAGGAGGAGTGCGGAGAACAAATGTATTAAAACTGTTCCAGAGAGAGATCGTTTTGATATTGTGGAGGCGTTATGCATGGAAGAAGTTGAAATTGTAAGGAATAAAACAGACGAAGATGATATCGCTGCAAATGACAGTGGCAACGACAATGATAAATCTGTATCAGCATATGCATATAGTAGACCTGAATCTGCATCTGGCAAAATATCTGCAAATTATCCCAATGACAATAAAGATGCCGAAATCGAAACCGACATGGACGTCCAAATGACGGACTATAAATTACCTGTACCATCTAGTCCACCACCTAAAATTTTGCCCAGTTTATCCAAGGAGGAAATTGAGATTATCAACGTAAACCAAAACCAAAACCTCAACACTGATGAACCTAAATCCATGGAAACAGATAGCACAGTCACAGTCACAGATACAGTAATCAATACAGCAGGTACAATTTCAGGCATTAACATGTACTCTCCCCCACGTGTGTATTCAACAAGTGCTGTTGCTGCGGCTAACATTAATAGTCCTGCCAGTACCCTTTCGCAAAAAACAGCAACACCGCCATCGTCCATTAAAAGAGTACGAATGTCACCATTTGCCAAAACTACTCCCTCCAAAAGAGCAATGGCAACCCCTCCTAGACGAAGCAATAACAATAACAACAAGCAATCTCAGCAATCTCCCTCTCGAGAGTCACAGTCAAAGAGACCCAAGATTATCAGTCCATTTAGTCCCAGAGCGAGGAAAATGAGGATGAAACAACCTAGTACAGTCGCAGGGCAACAAGTGGAATTCTCATCTCAAGTACAGTGGAGTATGGCTCCAAGTCGGAAAGTATCCATTCTCGTCAATGTTTCACCGCATATTGATGCTACTGTATCCAATAATGATGAAGAAAATACGCTTTGTTTATATCCCAATGTTGCATTTGATGAACAAGGGCAGGGGGGGATCAGCGGTAATGCATCATTGGGATATAATAGTCCAGCGAGATCAATTCGATCTTCTTATTCTGTCACTTCTCAATCGTCTATTTTGAATAAAGCTGGGCCGGGGCAGGAGCTTATTCTTGTGAATCCGAGTGCTTTTGGAGATATGATTCCCACTTCCATCACGGTGGAGACTGCACGAGTGGTGCAGCAGTTTAGTCATATTGCAAGTGAAGATTGGGTAAGGAAATTCAAATTTGATGAAGTTTGTTGGCCAGATGTCAAACAGTTGGTGGGGATCAAGAAACAGAATACGAATGCCACCATGGATGATATTAGCAGAGCTACTGTTGCAGACGTGATCAATGGTAAAAGTGCAGTTTTGTTTGGATATGGAGTTCACCTTAGTGGAAGGCTGGAGTCCATGTTTGGATCTATCGCAGGAAAGGGCATTGATCCGTTGAGTACCATTGGAGGTCGTAAGTCCATTGGTCTTGAGCTGGGTTTATTGGGTTTGATCGTGTCTAAACTGTTGGATAAGCAAAAGATTGAAATGAAACAAATGACATTCAAAGTATCTATTGTGGAGATTCTAGATGAAGATGTCATTCGAGATTTACTTCAGAAGCCACCGTCCAGTGCATCAAGAGTTGTTGAAAAATCAATTAGAATTCGTCATCCGGATAATAAAGGTGCAATCATTGAAAATGCAATTGAATTGCAAATTAAAACTTTGGCAGAGGTAAAAAAGGCTGTGAAACGGGCATTCCACTCCAAGTATAATATTCGGGAGAGAAAAATGGTTGGTGGACGTGGACACATTGTTGCCACTGTGCATGTTTTCCCAGATGGCGAAAAGATACCTCAAAAGGGTGGAAGAAAGAATTACAGTTATCCATTAATACAGTTGGTGGATCTAGCATGCGCAGAATCTGAGCAAATGGAGCAAGAGAAAGCGTCTGGTCGATCCAAGATACAAATGACTAGGGTGCAAAACAGAAGACTTGGTTGTATTCGGCAATCAATGGCGGGTCTGGGTGCCATTCTCCGACGTATGGTAGCTGCCGAAGTTCTCAATCTGCCGCAGTCAAGCATGTATCGTGCCTGCACTTTGACCAAACTGGTACAGAGAGCATTGGACAATGGAAAAAGTCGGGGAATCATGATCAGTACTGTTTGTCCTCGAAAAGAATCTTATAAACAGACATTGCATGCATTGACTTTCATGCATCGCCTCCTTGTGAAGCCCACCACAACTGCAGAGAGTCCTTTCGAGAACAAGGTTGATGAATTTGATGGTCATTCATTTGGAGGGCATCTTTTTTTCTCTCCTGGAGATCAATCCATCGCACACTCTGTGGCACACTCGGTAGCTTCTTCGGTGGCATCCGAGGCAATTAGATCCGAATTTGTGCATGCGAAAGGAACCAGAGCATTTATGAAGAGTCTCACCACAGATCCGAGGCAAAGGTTGGCAACATTAATGTCGCCGAAAGAGAGCCCGAGTTTTGTTGGATCTCATGCTGGGCTTCCAATGACGGAAATCACCACCATTAATGAATTAGACAATGATGCTGGTGATGATGTCGACGCGAAACTGTCAGAAAGCATTCAAGATTCAACCTCTGCCCATCCTGATTTTGAATCGTTAGATTCATCTGTTGTTGAGAAGGAGGCTGACCTTAGTCATGGTAGGCTTTCGGCACTTTCGGATGAATTGACGTTCGGGGGAAGTCGAGATGGAACATTCGACAACAGTCTGCATTCAGAACCAGAAAGTGCGACAGAGAAGCCAACAACGTTTGACAAAGTCCTTGATCAGCTTGACGAAATCGATGCTTATAGTGAAGATGATGACAGTGATTATCTTGTCAGCGAAGAGGGCAGTGTTGAGAGTCTACAACCAATCGATACATCAAATACCTCCGATGTAGACGAAGAAAAGGATAAAGCCGTTGATGTTTTGCAAAAGGGAAAGGAACCTGAAGGTGAAATATACGAACCTCAACCTGTCCCGTATTCGAGACCTGCAGAACCTCTTGTGAATACTAGTGTTCTCGATCAAGAGTCTCAAAAAGATCAGAGTGTACTAGACACAGAGGATCCAATTGAAACTGAAGTCCCCCCACGTCCAGATCCAAGCGGTCAAATTGCCGACGAATTACCAGATCAAAGCACTTCGCGGGTCTACCAAGCTCGTCAAACGCCAATACAACCAACTGTTGGTGAAGACAGGTCGGGTGGAGGAGGGCATTCGGAAGAAGAAAGTTATGGCAGATTTCCGGATGACGATGAATTCACGCAATCACAGGTGTCAACTCTGACACCATACGATATTATGACGAGAGATGATGAATCTGAATCACACCGAAGCGAGGACGATGATAATTCCATGAGTTCAGAGGAGTCATTTCCGAGAAACTCGTCGCGTGGCGATGATGGTGACGACGAATCATTCCCAAGACGTGACGATAATGATGTAGCAAGTGATGCATCATTTCAACGTGGCAATGACGAGGCGTCCTCTGAGATTGAGCGGGAAACAAATATAGATATGCCCAGGGGGGGAAGTGAAGAGATCCCATTGAATAAAAGTGAGACAGGAGCCCTTTTACCAGAAGATAGGTCACGGTCCTCTTCAACATCCAGTCGCAGCAAAGAGCATGTAGGAGATACTATAGGCGCCAGATACGAATACCCACCTGATGATTTACTGCCAAGTGATGCTGATGTCTCTTCCTTAAATGATTTTGGTGAGGGATGTTTACAAGATGAAAAGGAAATAAACGACTCTCGCGTTTCTGCCTCTCGTGGAAGGGTCTCTGTGACAGAGTCAAGTCGCGCGAGAATAGATCCAGATGCATTCTACGAGGCCGATGTTTACGAGCAAAAGGTTTCTGTACGCGAGTTGCATAATCAAAGTCCTGCTCGGTTGCCAAAGAACGATATTATTTCAGAATCTACGAGTATCAAGAATCAAAGTCGACAAACTGCTTCTGCAATATTAAGTGATTATCTCTTTGACGATTCCCCTGATAGCAGTCAAGACGAAGATACGAAGTCACCCCCAAGCTGGACTCGTGAGGATGTCGATTCTCCCATTCGTGCGTCGGATAGAACTACTGTTCGCGCTTATGAGGAAGGGCCGCAGAAAGTGGACATTGCAACTGACGCAAGACTTTTCGAAGATAGTGATCAGTACGCAGACAATATAGATGTTGGCGATAATAGAAGAAAGCAACCTTCTGTCAGTATGCGAGATAATAGACACGGTGCAACTACAGAGCCCCCATTTCGAGATGAAAGCTATCCAGGCGTAAATGTCGGTACAGGTGCTGTTGATTTAGACACAAAAGAGCAATCTGGACGTATTCCGGTCAATACGGGGCTTGAAAGCTCGCTCAGTGTTGATCCCATTGTTGTTCTTAGAAATGTCAACGAGAATGAACCGACTGGAAGCTTTCCAGCAAATCAGCCTGGTAATTCTCAGCTTCGTAACGATGATTCTAGTTCTCCTTGCGACGACGATATTAACCAAAGTGCATTTCGTGAAATTGCAACTGAAACTAGTCGAAAGACCCAAAATACTGATAGTGTGTTGCCATTTAAAGGTGCACGAGTTCAGTCCACAACTCATGGTATTGCACAGCCGAGTGCGATCATAAAGTCTAACCAGACTCCTCAAGGGAACGAGAGAGATGAAGAGTTGCTTTGTGAAAGCGATGGAAGTCAGTCAACGGGTCCTTCTGAAGATCAAGACAAAATAATTCTTATTACTCGTCAGGAAAATAGAATAGAAACTGAAACGAGAAACAGAGGCCTAAGAGAAGACAGATCTTCTGTTGGTCAAAACATTGGTGCCGCAAGTCCTGTACAACCTTACAGAGGCCAATCTAGCATGAGGTATGCGAGCCCAGTTGAGGCAGCGAAAGGTAGTGATCATATGCTATCTCCTCAAGACGAAGGAAATGCGGCTTCTTTTGATAGACCAGGTCCAGTGATTAGTTCTTCTGTTCAGACAGATGGAGATGCAGCTGATGTAGGTCGCGTGAGCGAGCTTGGAGGTCGAGGTGGAGATGTTTTTGATATGGGCTCCTCTAACCCTGTTGAAGGAGGAGGAGGAGGAACTCGTGATCATATGCTATCTCCTCAAGACGAAGGAAATGCGGCTTCTTTTGATAGACCAGGTCCAGTGACTAGTTCTTCTGTTCAGACAGATGGAGATGCAGCTGATGTAGGTCGCGTGAGCGAGCTTGGAGGTCGAGGTCGAGATACTGCCTCAGATGCTAGACCTGATTTGGCATCTAGGTCTGAACAGATTCTTGATGTGGGCACTTCTGGATTGAGGTACGATAACCCTGTTGAAGGAGGAGGAACTCCTGATCAAATGATACTTCCTCAAGACGAAAGAAATACAACTTCTGTTCAGACAGATGGAGATGCAGCTGATATAGGTCGTGTGAGCGAGCTCGGAGCTCGTGGTGGAGATATTTTTGATGCGGGTTCGTCTGTCATGAGGAATGAGAGCCCTGTTGAGGCACAAGGAGCTAGTGATCAAATGCTTTCACTTCAAAACGACAGTATTGCACCTTCTATTCTCATACCAGGTTCATTCACTAGTCCTTCCAATGAGACTGATAGAGGTGCAGCCTACGCAGGTCGCGAGAGCGAGCTCGGAGCTCAAGGTGGAGACACTACTTCAGATGATCGACCTATCCTGGTATCTAGGTCTGGACCGATTCTAGATGGAGGTTCATCTGCCATGGGATATGAACGCGCTGTCGAGGCACACGGAGCAAGTGATCATATACTATCTCCTTCAGACGAAAGAACTACTGTTTCTGTTCACAGTCCAGGTCCAGTGACTAGTTTTTCTAGTCGGACAGATAGAGATACAGGCGGCATAGGAAGGCAGCTTGAAGCTCGAGGTGGAGATACTGGTTCAGACGATGGACCTGGGTTGGGCCCTGATTCTGCACGTCATGGTAAAGATGAAGTTTATGCGAGTTACAAGGACCTTCATGAAGGCGACACATCTGCTAATCGCCCTTGCGAACAAACACGAGTTATTACCGATAGTTTTCAGAGTGACAGAGATGGAGGAAATATGAGCCACGATCACCAGTTTCCTCAGTTGTGTGAAGAAAGTCAACTTTCTCACGATATTGAAAGATCAACCCTGCCTTTTCCTTCCGCTAACCAACCATATAATGTAGGTGCCTATCCTAGCCATAACGACGCAGATGAAACTGAATTGGAGTATGAGAAACTTCCTGAAGTTGATAGGCTAAATGATCAGGATTCCTCAAAGCTTTCTGCCGATTTATCGGCGTCGACACCCGTAGATCACATGGATGACTTTGACCACTTATCAGAAGGTCCATCTGGAAATGATTCTTTATCTTCTAATATTTCAAGTGAGGTTGGTTCTGTGAGTCAACACCACGAATTGCTTGAACAGGCCAAAAGGGTTCCAGTGACAGAATCTCTTGTAAGTTCGGTGGCAAATTTGAGCGAGCAAGTTGAAGACCAATTGAATGAGTTTGACGAGCAAATCTTGACTGATCCTACTGGCGACAGAGAACGGGGTGATACTCAAGAATGTGTTTCAAAGACAAAAGTCACCAAAAGAGAAGTGTATTTAGAGTCTCCCTCCAGAACAGTAAAGAAATCTGTGGTACACACGGCAAAATCGCTTGTTAGTCGTTCTGATGCACTGCGAGCATACTCTCCAGATGGTAAAATTGACCCGAGAAAGAGTCTTGAAACTTACAAAACGATGTTGATGGAAAGTCTCAAGGCGCTGGATGGTGAAATGGAAGGTTCGTCGATAGGTGGTCTTTCTTCTGATGGCGACGATTATGATGAGCGTGAGACGTCCTTCGGTTCTGCCGTATCCTCAAAATTTAAGTCATACTCAGCGGGCATAACAACTCAAGACGATCTTGCATATCCTGCCTCTGATGAGAGCAGCAATGATGGTGACAGCCTTACCTTTGATCCGGTACCTTCCGAAGAATTCCAGAGTGATATCGATAATATTTCCTCTCAGAAACGAAGCACACATGAACGACCAAGTCGAACCGAGATTTCTCCCACTATTCGATCAGAAATTAAGATATTACAGGAATCTCTGAAGCAATGTGTTGACAGTACTAATGAGTCTGAACTGATCACAGAACTTGCAGAGGACAATTTTGATATTGCTGAAACTTTTAATTCTGATGAAGAGCCGATTGTGGGGACAATAAAGCGATTGACTTCACAAACTGAAGCACTCCAATCGTTTATCAACTCTACTATGGATCAACTTCAGGAATCCCGTTCGGCTGAACGCTCCAAACAAGAAGAAGTTGCGGAGACAAACTTGAGACTAGAAGAGACCCTTGACGAAATACAGTCTCTAAGGTCATCCAATAGAGTTTCAATTGATCAGATAAAACAAGATCATGAGGATGCTTTGAATGAAGCCAAGGAAAAGGAAATTAAACAAAGTTCCGACATGAAGGCTAGTGTTGAATCTGCGGCTCGTGAAGAGATGGAAAGCAATTTGAGAAGTTCTTTGGCTTCGGAGCAAGAAGAAAAAGAGCTGCTAAAGTCGTCCATTTCTGCTTTGAAACAAGAGATCGAGGACATGGAGAATTATCGTGTTTCGTCAAGTGAAGAACACCAAAGATTGGTGCAGCTACATAGCAACGAAGTATCATCTTTAGTTGAAGCATTAGACAAGAATGACGTGGAAAAAGAATCTCAATCATCACAGCTTCGCAATCTAGTTCAAGAACTGCAGACCCAACTTCAGGATCAAAAATCGGGAAGACATAGATTGGAGAGTTCGCTTGAATCCGAGAAAGCTATATCTACCAATGTTACTGAAAGACTGGATTCTGAACGTAAAACCCAGGTTGCCCTGAAAGACGAGATAAAAACGTTGGAGTCACGCCTAGCAGATGAAATCATTGCGAACAAGGATGCCTCATTGAACCTTAAAGGTCGCTACGAAGAAAACAATCGTACGTTGAAGCATACGCTCGAAGAGCAAACCAAAACGCTGCAGAAACGTTTGGATGCTGAAGAGAGGCAGAAAGACGACCTTGAAGATAGGCTGACAGACGAAGTGAACTCATTACAACACATTCTTGAGAGCAAAACAAAACAAAATGCTGATCTTAAGGATTCTATGATTTCCTTGCGGTCTGAGTTTGAAGAGCGGATGAAATGTGAAGGAGGTGACAAGCAAACTTTACACAGTGATATTAACATCCTACGGGAGCGAGTTGCTAATGAACTAGCGGCTAAACATGAATTGGAAGCATCTCTATTGTCAGAAATCTCGAAAGTAAAAAGCTCGCTTGATGGAAACGTGAAATCAAATAAGAGGTTGCAGAATGAAATGGAGGAACGTTTGAAATCTGAAAGGAGCGAGAGGTCAGCTTTGGGTGACAAAATTCTTTCTCTACACGAGTCGCTGGAAAGAGAGCGACGGGAGAAGAAGGAGACTGTTGCTAGATTCACCACTGATCTATTGATTTTAGAGGGTGATTTGAACTCACGCAACAATGCGTGCGCAAAGTTAGAGGAGGTATTGAAATCTATGAGATCTGAGCACAACAAGCGCTTGGAATCAGAGAGGAACAAAACAAATAAGCTATCTGAAAAGGTTGACGAACTTGAAGAATCGCTCAAAATTTCAGAAGCTCAGGGGCATCTTTCCATAGAGAACTCAAAAATGCGTATTGCGGAGTTGCAGGATGACTTGATTGAAAATAATATGATGAATTCAGAGCTTAAAGATCTTCTTGAGGATACGAGAAGTCAGTACGAAGAAGAATCAGATTTGCGTACGAATCTCGACCAGAAGGTCCAGGATCTGGAAGAACGCTTGAGCCATGAAACATTAGACAAAGACGAGATCCAAGCAGAATTGATGCAGAAAGTAAATGCTCTGGAAGAAAGTCTCAAGATCAAAGAAGAGGACGAATTATTCATGAAGAACGAATATGGAGATCGCCTTAAGTTAGAAGGAATCGAGAAAGCTTCCCTTGAAGATGAAATTCACACTTTACAGGAACGTTTGCAAGAGGAGGCGCAAGATAGAGACGATATCGAAGCACAATTGACGAACAAAGTAGTAAGGATGAAAGATGATCTCGCTACAAACAAGAGATGTACTGATGATTTGAGTAATGATCTAGAGGAGGCTAGACAAGGCTTAGAGTCAACGATGCAACTATTGGATTCTGAAAAAAATACGACGACTTCTCTCGAACAAAACAATGTTTTGCTACGGGAACAAATCGATGAAGATTCAAAGGTAATTGGACAGCTGAAAGAAAGCCTGTCTGATCACCAACTCGTCCAGGAAGAAGAGCTTGAAAAGAAGTCACAAGTAATCAAGGAACTGTCAAATCAATTGTCTGATTTTGAGCAAAAGCTGGCCGAGTTGAACTCTCGCTTAACGTCCGAACGCAACGAGAAGAATTCACTTGCAAGCGTACTTTCAGCTATGCAGCTTCATCTTGACAAAGAGTTAAAGGGAAGGCAAGAGCAAGAGGATTTGCTAAAGCAGAGTATAGATGCGCTAAAAAACGAGATGAAGGAAAATTTGAAAGAAAACAGTACTCTTTCTCAAGAAGTGGAGTCTCTCAAGAAAAAGCACGATCATCTGCAAGGCAAACTAGTGAACGACTTTACGGAGCGAATGCAGGAAAAGGCATCATCAGATACTCAAATCTCATCTTTGGAGATAGAATTGAATGACCGAGCTGATCAACTTGATGATCTGAACGAAACTCTTGATAGGATGCGTGGTGAAAACGAACGGCTGAAAGATCATTTGGAAGTGGAGATCGGGAAATTGACTTCAGAGCTCACTGAACGAATGAAAGAGAAAGCAAAATACGAAGCTGCTGCTGCGACTCTTGAAGCTATGTTAGAAGAATCCAATCAGGAGCGGGATACTTTACGAGACGATCTATCCACTAAAAGACAAATATTTGTCGAGTTGGAGGACCGAATGAACGCTGAGGTGGAAGAAAGAAGCCGTCAAGAAGATACTTATTTAAGCCGGATAGAGTACCTCGAGAATGCATTGAACGATTGCTGCAAGAGCAAGGAAGAGCTCAACGAGATTATCCGCATCCTTGAAGTGGAGAAAGAAAGTCTAAATAGTCAAGTTGCATCTTTGACTTCTGAAAGAGATGCTGTGCAACAACAAGTTAACGACAACAAGGAAGAACGCGAGGCTCTCGAACAAGAGATATCTGATACTACTACAATTCTCGACGAAGTGAAGAGTGAGTTCAGATCAGCTCTTGAATCTGTGGAATATCTAGAATTAGAGAAAGAGGTAACTGCTGGTAACGTTTCCAAGAATGCCGCCAAATGGGAGAATAGACTGAGTGAACTTTCCACTGAGCTTGCAAAGGAAACTACTTCGAGGTTGCAAGAGGAAACCGATCACTCAGGCAAGATCACAGCAATGACTAGCGAAGCTGAAAAGCAGAGACAATCACTGCTGAATCAAGTTTCCAATGCTGAAGAAAAATATTCCATGTTTCAAGACAAGATGAAATCTGAGCTTGAGCGAGAGCAATCCATTCACGCGAACGATGAAGCAATGATAGCAGCTCTTAATTCTAAATTAGATGAAAAGGACAGGATTGCCAGAGAGATGGAGACAAAATTGGAAGATGCAGTGCAAGACCTTTTGTCGTTGAATGAAAGGCTGACGGGGATGTCGGAAGAGCATTCGGAAGCAACTCGATTACATACCGAGGTGTCAAATTCACTTTCTCGAACCATCCAAGAAAAAGATGAGGACATCAGAGCACAGGCCGAAGAGTTTAATGCTGAGCTGGATGAAAAGGACAGGATTGCCAGAGAGATGGAGACGAAATTGGAAGATGCAGTGCGAGACCTTTTGTCGTTGAATGAAAGGCAGACGGGGATGTCGGAAGAGCATTCGGAAGCAACTCGATTACATACCGAGGTGTCAAATTCACTTTCTCGGACCATCCAAGAAAAAGATGAGACACTCAGAGCGCAGGTTGAAGATAATGTAGGTCTGCAAGAAGAAATCAATCGATTGTATCACACCTTGAAAGAAGAGATTGAAAGCCATGTCAAATCCGAGAAATCATACAGTGCAAATGTTTCGAAGCTTCAAAATATTGTTTCAACAAGTACTATAGAAATTGAGGAAATTACTTCCCAATTATCTAAACAGAAGGTGGTCACAGAAAAGGCAACACACAAACTGGCGAAGGAGATGGACGACAAAACCAATCTTGAAAGGAACCTGCTTATATCTCAGCATGATGTGAATTCGCTTCGCAGCCAAACCTCTGATCTACAGGGAACAATCCAGACTCTTCAAGACGAACTTGAAAGATCTAGAAAGGATGCCAACTCACAGCAAGAGCAAACGAATCATATTCAGTCAGAATTTGCGGATTCAAAGCGCACGTATGAAAGGGAGAAGAGATCTTTTCACGATGCATTTAAAACCAAGCAAAAAGAACTAAAGACGCTCTCTAAATCGGTGCAAGTTATGGAGAAGACTGTAGAGGACAAAGATGGGTTCATCAACGACCTCAAAAACACGGTTGATGAATTAAAAGTATCACTTGAGTCAGAGATGACCAAAGTCTACTCCCTTTCCATGACGAAAGATACCAATGTAGAAACGTTGAATCGGCTCGCACAGGATATTAGCTCTCTCAAGGACCAAATGGCTCAAGAGAGAACTTCGCAATCATCTGAGCTTGAAAAACTCAAGACCCATCTGGATTCCAAGGTATCCGAGAACACTGAATTGAAAGAAAATGTCGAGAGTGCTCGCCAAGATAATGCCGAACTCAGAAGGACTATGGAAGAAGCCCTAGAAGAGAGCAATTATATTCAACAAGAGTTTACCGAGACTCTCCAACGAGCCAAGGAAGACCTGAAAGCAAGAATCCTTGAGTTGGAGGATGACAAGAGGTCTAGAGGCACAGCAACTAAGAAAAGGGTTGAAGAACTCTCCACACGGATATCTGACCTGTCAATAATGAAGGAGACGTTACAAAGCGAGAACGTCTCATTAATGGAGAAGGTCCAGGAAGAGAAACAATCACGAGAGAAAATTCTGAAGAAGAACAAGCAATTGAAAACAGCTCTATGTGATAATGAGACAAAGGTCCGCAATGAGATGAACGAACTGGAGTTCACCATGAACTCTTCCATAACCAAAATTGAATCAAAGCGTAAAAAAGCTATTGAGGAAGAAAAGGCAAAGATGTCATTGGCGCTTGATAAATTGGAAGATGAGAATGATAGTTACAGAATCAAGATTACTCAGTTGGAAAGTGCTGTTCGTCGTCTCGAACGCCAATCATCCATGGGCATTCGTGGTCGTGCAAATAACGACTCTCAGGAAGAAGCCGATAAATTGCGCAATGAAAATGAGCGTTTAATGAGACGTATTCGTATTCTAGAGACAACTGAATCATCAAAATCGTTTTCGAACACGGAAGAACAACGCACCTACCGAGGAACACCCGGCCGTGGGGATAAAAGGCGGGGCACTCCAGGATCTCCCGGAGGAGATGGCAACGGCAACGACTACTATATAGTAGAATATCGGTTGGAAAGGGAAAGAAGGATCAAGGCTGAAGAATTTGCAGCTGCAATGGCGGCTCGTGCCAAGGCTGGCTTTGAAGATCGCAACGAAGAAATAGTAGGATTACGAATGAAAATGTCAAGCCTAGAGTCAGAAAAGGAGAATTTTGATCACCAGCGACAGTTGATGCTCACGGGCACAGCATCTTCGCAAAATCCTACCGATCTTCTCTTGGCACTTCAGGAACGAAATGAGGCTCTTGAAGAAGCCCAAAGATACAAATCTATTGCAAATCAGTTGAATGAGAAAGTAGTCATGATGAATGGAATGATTG
>Ga0115005_10002320_pt1 | contig 15228 bp, 13 predicted proteins | sample ArcOceMetagenome_FD_87163 | JGI IMG/M metagenome (GOLD analysis project Ga0115005, IMG submission 87163) | Marine eukaryotic phytoplankton communities from Arctic Ocean - Arctic Ocean - Greenland ARC118M Metagenome | ecosystem: Environmental > Aquatic > Marine > Oceanic | place: Arctic Ocean... | reverse complement strand
GCCATCCTCGTCAGCGGCAGTGTTCTCTTCACCAACAGCATCAAGCTCCGTGGCGTTTGCTTCTTCTTCTACCACTGAGCCTTCCGCAGCCTCAGCCTCGAGCCCTTTGTCATCTTCTTCTGCAACTTCGTCGTCGTCGTCGGCAATGGTTCTATCTGCGACCTGATCATCCTTTGCATAGCTCTCTTCCCTATCTTCAACTTGATGGTTCTCATCTTCATCTGCCTCTTCCTTGGTATCCTTGCGAGTGGTAGGGCTTTCTGCGCCGACAGCAGCGAAATCCGCGGCATTTTCATCTTCTTCTTTTACTATTGTTTTTAAAGTCTCGGTTCCAGGATCTTCATCAACACCGCCTTTTCCGAACTCATCGGCGCTAGTATTGATATCACGCTCGACCTGCACTTCTGCTGAATCGCTCTCCTCTCCAATATCGACTTGCATTTCATCTAGATTATCGGCGTATTCTTCGGATTCGGCTTCGTCATCGGCAACATGGCTTTCTTCGCCGACGTCATCAATGTTCACAGCTGTGGCATCCTGCGTGTTTTCATCTGTCGCATCTCCAATAGCATCTTTTATACTTTCAGATACGGACGTGCTTTCATCACGGCCAGCAGGGCTTAAACCACCTTCACCATGTATCGGCGTTTCTACTACATGTTCAACGCTATCATTTGAATGTTCGTTTTCTGATAATTCTTTGGTGCCTATAATTGCTCTATCTGATCCAACGGCAGATCCTGAAGAATTATTTGCCTCTACTGTGATTGCATCAGATTCATCGATCTGCGAATCGGAACTATCTTGCCCTCTACTTGTGTCCGACTTTATATCTTCTTCTCTCCGTTCATCCTCCATGTCATCGAAACGTATTTTATTTTCTGATGCTTCTCTCACTAAGCTTCGAGAAGAATCATGCATTGTATCTTGTCTTTCTCCAGGGTTAGCCGGGAAAGTAGAAATGTTAAAGTTCCCCCTGTTGTCTTTGGAATCAAAGCTGTCAATTGTTTCAACAGAATCCATATAGTCTGCATCTTCTTCTTCTATTGGTTCAAGCGACATCAAATCGATACCAAGGTCCAACTCTGCCGATACATAAGTATCAGTATCGATTGGATATGACATGGCAAGAATTTGGGAGTTCTATAAATGCACAAGTCAACTTCCCAAGCGAAATCGTGCAAAGTGACTGTAGACAACTTCAGACTTCGGGGTTCGTGCGTTGAAAAAGTTGAAAGTGCTTCTGTAGTAGGTATGTACCGTAGTACCGGTATGTCTGTAGTAGCCACCCCCACTTTGTAAGACTCATTATTTGTTCAAATAGGCTTTATAGGTTCATGCCAACTAGGCTATAGGTTCATGTCTACAGTTAAAAAAGCCAACTTATAATTATGAATTATGATACAACACTCAACAAAGGAACAAGTGTAGTAGGGAGCATGAATGAAAATCCATTTCAACTTCATAAGCTTTTGCTGCTCTAGAAATCTTGACTGAATTCCAAGTGGATGTGAGGTCTGCCTGCATAAAGGCTTTAGAATTGAGAATAAGCCAGGGCCGAGGCTCTCCTGCTGGGCCTACTACTTCGCTTGTAACGGCGTTTGTGGGAAATGCGTTGAAACCTCCATTTAACCCTTTCCTGCCCAGGGTACACTTGGGTACACTTTTTGGTGTAAACCCATAAAACCCGATTTACATCATTCAAAGTACATAGCAGCAGTACTTTTTGTTGATGTGTGTGGTGTGTTCTCGTTTTTTTATCGCTAAAAATGGGACCCCCTTGGGCAGGAAAGGGTTTCCGGTCCCTCTTTAAAGTTCATTTTTCAGAGCTTCAAAAACACTGAAGAGAGGAATAGGAATAGAAAGTGGTACGCTCATAAACTGCGTCATACTGCAGGAAGGGCTTCCGCTAGAACTTCTCGCTTCGATCGACACAAAATAATGTTATTTTATAATTCAAAATACATTTATAAGTTAGAGCTCACCCCTTGTATACTTGGCAGATGTACAGCTTTCCTGTTGAACTTTCGCAACTTCCTACGCCAATATACTTGAATGCCGCATTTAGCATATTATTTTTATCAGCTTCTGAGGCAAAAAATACTGCGTGAGCATCACTTTATCAGTTTTCGTCACTGTAACATTTTCACCAATAATTCTACAAGACCCGCTTTGTTTCACTACGTCAAACATAGTTTGCGACGCAGAAGAATGATGGAGGGAATCATGGGTCGCCATATCTTCTGCATGGGCTCTTGCGATGACATGTAGCACGTGATCTCTTGCGAGTGGTCTGACACCAACTTGCTCGCGTTCCACATTGATTAGAACGTAATGGCAGCCAAAGCGGCCTGCTTGATCGATTCTATTCTTCACGAGTTTCGTGTTATTCCTTTTTGCACGATTTCTTAGGAATTCGCGAGGGTTCGGGTTGAATGTCCAAGCTTCCTTGCCGGGATCAACGGAAGAAGATTTCCATTCACATTCTTCCAACACCGTTTTTATTGCAGCATTGCCGCTCTCGATGGATGCTAGCTTTCCTGCATCGTGGTCGATAACCAGCAAAGTATCATTATGATTGATATCCCTTTCACTGGGTTCACTATGCAAAGTTGTTGACATCCCTTGAAAACTTAACATTAAGCACACAACTCCTTCATTTCCGCCGTGCGATGTGGACAATCTAGTAGTACGCGTAAATGTTTCATTGCTATGCTTCATATAAAAATAATTCTTAAGGAGGCTGAGCATGCTGTACTGTACTACCGGTAAATGTTTTAGCATCTTGCACCAACCATTCTCATAATTTCAACGGACGAAAAATGTCACAATTTCAAATTGCAACTTGTGTTATCGATATGTGTCTTTTGCCAGAGGTAACGGCTGGAAATCCAGTTTTACGTTTTACGTTTTACAAACGGTGCGGACCAGCCTGAATGCCGATGCACATTGCACATTGTTCCAAAAAATACAATTTACTTGATACAATGAGCGAAAACAAGAGCAAACAATCAGCTAACAAAGCATCGGGTAGACCCCAGAACAAAAGGCCCTTGGAAACGGAAGTGGAAACAGAAACAGAAATCGAAACAGAGGTGGAAACAGAGATGAACACAAGAATAATATTCGGGGAGGAAGAAATGGTGGAAAGACACAGTATCCAATGCATGCCAGTATAGACGAATGCTTGACTCGCTATTCATCCAATGATGCAAAGCTAGCGCGAGGTAAGCTTAGAACTATGCCAGGAGGGGGAATGGCATTCGTGTCATGTGATAGGGGATCATATGGGAAGGATATTTGAATTGACGGGGAACTAGGAAGAAATCGAGCTGTTGACTGTGATTTGGTGTTTGTAGAAATAATCGGTCTAGTGAGTGAGAGGGGCAACTCTATTGCCAAAACCAGTCAGATTCAAAAAATCATGGAGAAAATGACGTTGACTGGTGACGTCCGTGATGTTTCAAGCAAAGATATTGGTCAAGAAGAAAAGGCGAGTTCCGGTACCGGGAATAAAGCTGGTGGCATTCAGTATGAAGATTATGAGGTTGAAGAATCAGTGATATCGGAGGATCGTGCAATTCACAACGATGAGCTAGAAACTTGGCAAGATGATGAAATGCAGTGTGATCTGTGGAACCCCGTTGTTAATATTCCGAAACGAAAGAACAATCGTCATGATATCACAAATCCTTCAGATACGATGAACAATTTTATGGGCGTGTTGTTCACATTGTGCCACCAAAGGCTTCCAGTGGAAAGCAAGCATCTGAACTGAATCCAAGCAACGAAAGTTTCCTCACGTCGAATGCACGGCGTACTATAGTGGGTACTATTTTGAAGGCTAACCAAAATAGCAATCGTTATCTCTTTGTCCCCAACTCAAGGAGCTTGCCTCGATTCATGGTACCTGCGGGTACAAAACCCCAGGAAGGTAAAAATGAAGGACAATTGTATAGAGCTGACTATGTGTACGGTTCTTGGTCTGCTAGTGATAAATGGCCACCTTGTATTAATCTCAAAGCAATGGGTCAAAGTGCGAACGTTGAAGATGAAACCCAAGCACTTTTATTAGAGTTTGGTGTTGACCATGGAGATTTTGGTCCAGAGGTCTTGAGAGAGGTTGAAAGTACTGTGAAGTCTGGACGTTTTCAAGAAGATGGTTCCTCTGACTTGGGTTGGAAACCAACGCCTGAAATGTATGAAGGAAGAAGGGATTACCGAAAAGAAAGGATCTTCACCATCGATCCCACAACCGCAAAAGATTTGGATGATGCTTTGCATGTTAAAGGCAGGGATTGGAGTCCATATTGCTGATGTATCCCATTTCGTTACTGCGGGCACGCATGTTGACGAAGAAGCTGCAAGGAGAACTACCACAGTGTACCTCGTCGACAGAGTGATTACGATGCTTCCAAGACCTCTTTGTGAAATCGCTTGTAGTCTCAATGAGAACGTAGAGCGGTTGGCATTTTCATGCGTTTGGACGATGAATATGGATGGAACATTGGCAAAGAAGAAATCTAAAGGAGGCAAAGCATCACAGGAAAATTATGCCTGGTATGGACGTACTGTAATCAAATCATGCTCGCGCCTAGATTATGCTACAGCCCAAAACATTATTGATGGGAAGGTTGCAACAGGAGAACAAGAGGCTCAGCCCTTATTCTGGCCTAAATCACGGCAGCCTACTGGAGGACATTCCATTGACAAGGTTGCTGCTGACGTTCGACTGATGCATACAGTTGCCATGGCACGAAGGGCTCTCCGTTTTCAGAATGGGGCACTTGCACTAAATGGCATCAAGCTAACGTTTCAAATGGAAGATGACGGTAAAACTCCCAGCCTTTGTGAACCTTATCCAATCCGAGACTCTAATAGACTTATTGAGGAATACATGCTAATAGCCAACTACCTTGTTGCACAGCGTCTCATCACACACGCGGGCGACGGGGGGGGGCTTGCATTACTTCGTCAGCATATGCCACCACTGAATCAGGGACTTCAGTCTATAATTGACATTGCTGCTGATCGTGGTTTTGAGATTGACGGTACTACATCTCAGACCTTGCAACAATCGTTAAGTCGCATGAGCAGGGAATGCGATGACGAACTGACCATGCAATGTATAACAGAGCTGATCATGACACCAATGAAACCAGTCGAATATATTGCTGCTGGCCAGTTCGAAGCAATTGATTGGGCTCACTTTGCACTTGACATCCCCTACTACACGCACTTTACTTCCCCAATCAGGCGATACCCAGATGTGTTAGTACACCGTCTATTGCAGGCTACACTCGATGGCAAAGATGCAGTCGATGCATATCCTCAAAGTGAAGAGGAAATCCATGCAATCTGCGGGCATTGTAACGAAAAAAGAATGGCATCTAAGAAAGCGCAAGAGAGGAGTGATCGCATCTTCCTGTCTATTTTCCCTCAAGTCGAATCCCATCCTCTCGACCCTTGGAGTTGTTGTGAGTGTTGGAGAAAGAGCATTTACAGTGTTTGTCCCTTCCATTGGGATGTCTGGGCTTGTGTATCTTGATTGAGCACAGCGATATCTTTGAAGCCAGTGTGACAAAGGATGAAATTTCAGGTCAGCGCTCAATGTTTTTGGTTCCGAAAATTGCAGAAGCTTTCCAAATTGATATCAAGTGTTCACGAAATTGGCAATTGCTTGCCATTGTAAAGATGATCCACCTATTGATGTAAAGTTGAGAATAGTTGGATCGTGGGAGGGATCTTGAACAGCTTTCTTTCCATCGCAACTTATATTACGAGTACGAGTACGGTAGTTTCAAAGGTGAAAAATGAACGTGACATGGTCACATAGCATAATTGATATTAGAACATAAAAACTGCACCTCTTCACAGCTTTCAATCCATAATGTATCCAAGCTCTCGAAAAATCTGAGTTGCAGTCCATCATTTTCAATGTCTTGTTGAAGATAAAGAACATGCAGAGGAGGTCTAGAGGTAGCAAGCTACAGCAGACACAAAACGCTTTCGTGTACCAGTACATTGAACATACGCTTAATAAGTGGTACAAGCAATATCAAATAAAGCCACTTCGTTTTGAATGAATAAATATCAATACCTTTTTTAACAGTCAATCCAGACCCAACTTGCAGACAGTACCAATGATGAATGCTTCAACTTCATCTCGAAGAAAAGCTTTCTTTTTCTGATTTGCTTGGATCTTGGATGTGGTTCTTGACTTCTTGGATAACAGCTTCGTAATCGACGGGTTTAGAAATGCGCGAACCAGGCTGTCTCGTTAGGGTGCAACAATAACCCCCTTCTTGCTGCTCAGCCAATGATGCAACAAGGACATCCTCCTAACCATACTTTTCAGTCCGCAAACTACACGTCCAACACAACAACTTCTCCGATTGCAATGACAATCAGTCCGGACCAACAAACGCACAACACGCTATCACTTCAACTTCCAAACTCTAACACACCTCCAGCGCCGCAACAGATTTTCACTGTCCAAGATCATCCGAACATCTCCCCGGTTTACAACGGAGTTAATCCGAACTATCCGAATCTTCAAGTCCTTCACCAAAATCCACCCATCTTTTGTGTGAAGGACTTTTTAACTCCTACTGAATGCGATTTCCTCGTGTGTGTAGCGCAAGACTGCTTCTCGCCTGCGCCAGTTGTCGGTCAAGGGTCTGGAGAAGTTAACTCAAGCCGAACAAGTAGCACTTGTTATTTGGCAAGAGAAGACCTTCCAGAGTACTTGAGGAAAGTCAGCCTCTTGACAGGGAAACCGGTTGAGCATTGTGAATTGCCACAGGTTGGAAGATATTTCCCATCTCAGCAGTATATGCAGCATTTTGATGCATTTGACTTGAACAGTGATGATGGTAGGAGGTTTGCGAGTAACGGGGGGCAGAGGACAGTTACTGTCTTGGTTTATTTGAATGATGTAGAGAGAGGAGGTCATACTTCTTTCCCTGCCTTGAACTTGGATGTAAAGCCTCAAAAGGGGATGGCGCTTATCTTCTTTCCGGCTACTGTAGACGGGTTGTTGGATGTAAGGCTGTTGCATGCGGCAAAACCGGCAATCGACACCAAGTACATTAGTCAGGTTTGGATCAGGCAGTCCAACTATGACGGTGTGCCTAGTAAGAGAATGTTCAGTTCAGTTGAGCAGGCGAGTATCGTTCAAAAGAGTTTGATTTGTGCGAGGGGAGACACGAACGAGCATTTTCTTGCTTCTCCGGGCGCTGATATCAGCGCGAGTGGTTTGTAGAGAGATGGCATTGTGCCACGAGCTACTAGAGTATTGACGTCCATATTGTGAATTGAACTTAAGAATCACAATTGCAGATCGCATATTTGTTTACATCGAAAGAAAACTACAGGACGTTCTCGTTATTTCGCATAGAGCATATCAAGTGCTGAATGTAATGTTGCCAAAACGGGCGAGAATGTCATTGTTCAATTTTAATCATAATATTTTAGGAAGAAACTGTTAGATTGTTGGTAATATTTGCATGGTTTCTCTGACTTTCAATGCATTTTGTGTACTCGGAATCTCATGGACGTTGATTATATTTGAGGCACAATCAACCTAAAGTCCATGCAAATGCGCAGTTGTCTCTTCGCGATGGATCCTACCTTTGCCACATGAATAACTTCCATTTCCAGTCCAAGTTCCGTGCATACACCTTCTATTGTGTTTCTAGTTCTTTCACAATTTGGTAATTCCCAATCAGCTGCGAAGTCGTACCAATGACATTCTCCTTGATTCTTCATTAGGGGCAAAAGTGCTCGCAAGAAATCAACGCCGCCATCTCCAACACCAAGATCACCATCCATGTTACCTTCTTTTGGCCTTGGAGCTAGGATTCTATCAAATGATCTAGGTTCCATCTTCGACATAACTTCTAATGCATCACCCTGAACAAATGTTAGACGGTCTGCAGCATTAGGGCATTTTACAGCATTGTTTTTTACCAGCATTCGATGACCTCTCTGGGCACAATGATAAGCTATTGGATTTAGCTCGACAGCAAGTATGGTTGCTTCAGTCCTCCCCGCAAGTTGCAAAGCGTCCATGCCCACGCCACAAAATAAAGCAAGGATGTTTTCACCGCGAGCGACCTGTTGACAAATTCGAAGACGCTCTGGACCCATACGAGATGAAAAAAAGGTGTGAGTCAGGTCGACAACGCATTTAATACCATACTCCATGTGCGAAGTAAGGAGAGGTGAGCGGTGTGGCCCTGCAATAATTTTAAGGCCCCCTTCTCCTGGAGACCTTTCTGTTCCGCTCAAAGCATTCGACTGTACAGCTACAACCTTGATGCTTTTGTTTCTTTTCATTATTGCGTTGCCAATTGCAGTCAAATCGTTTTCTGACTCGTAGTCAGGGACGGAGTGAAGAAGTGCAATATCACCAACGACATCAAATCTCTTAGGGGCATTGACACTGCTAGTTTCAGAAGGATCAGATTTCTGCCTGACCAGAATTTGCTCCATCTCTTCTGCAGTGGACTGGCCGTATTCTGAATCGGTCATTACCCAATCATCGCCGATTTTATCAATAATCTCTGACATAGCTCTGACAGCACCTACGAATCTCTCGATTTTTCTCCAATTTCTACTGTGCCTTTCATTCACCAACTGTTGTAGCCACTCTTCTTGACCTTTAAACAAGAAATTCGTTGTATCACTGGGAGTTGTCACTGGTAAATCCAATCCTTCATCGCCTATGTTGGAAGAAGCGGTGAGATCAAGATGCTGGTTTGAATTTCTGCATCACAAATCTTCATCGTGAAGAACAATTAATGTGACAGATAACTTACCCCAGATTGCAACGATATACCTTCCAAAGCCATGTTTCCAACTGGTAAGTCCAACATTCTTGAAAGCTGGCCTATGCATATGAATAATATTAGTGCTTATAGATTTGCAGGGGTGATGCTATTGGTGAAGTGGTGAAGTATTTGTTTACTAACCTGGCAGAATTCATGAGAGCATGAGCAGCCGAGAGAGACCGACACATGACATGCAGAATAAATGGCTCGTACCTGAGCCATGTCGGCTGATTTGGTATCGTCTTAAATAGTTCAGGGTTGTTCTGTTGAATCACAGTGAAGGGTCCTTGACTAGGATTTTCATCTACAGCTTCATGTTGATTTTCCAGTTGTTCTTTGTAATCATACTGCGCGACAGTTCTTACTGGATCACCTCCTCCACTTGGGTCGAATCTTTCTTTATCTTCTGGATCCAAGGTGCTGAAGTCAAAATACCGATTCGCATTACGAATAACATCATGAGATACACGAAAGCGATGGAAGAAACCATGGCCGCTAGATTGTTGCTTCTCTTCTGGGACAGTTTTTGAATTCTCAGTTTCTTCATTATCGTTTGACACAAAATGATGGTGGGCTTTAAAACCGTCGCCGCAGTAGAGAAAACAACGACCAGCGCAACTTGAGGTAGTGTAATATTCTTCTCGTGCGTTGATAGCCGCACAAATCTCGACAGCTTTGGGGTCTATTCTGCCCGCTGATGATCGATCTCTTTTGGATAGACACAAATTCTTGCGAGTATGAAAGCCATTTATTCCTGCTTGACCTTTTGTTCCGTTTGACATTGCAATTGATTGCCACAGTAATCTTTGATGGGTGTGGATTTTATCACCGCTATGTTTCGATTTTGGTGTAGTACCGGTAGACACCAGGCTTCGCTTGCAGCGCACCAACCATTTATCAACTTCGTATGAAGAATGAAGAGAACAAAAAATGGGCGGTCCTCCCTCGATCGAGGCCTCCTCCCTCCCTCCTTCCTGCCGCGCTCTTTTTTTCTCTCCCACCCACGGTGGTGGGGTAGAGTGAGATGGCGACGAGTGCAAAGAACACTACCGGTAGTAGGTAGTAGCCGGTAGCTTTATGTACTAGGTAGATACTCTTTTATGTAGTACATATTGAACTCGTGCTCTTGTAACACAATAGAAGCATATCATGACAGGCGACCCATCCACTTTTCTTCTGAGATCGGCGGCAGTCCTTGGCTCAACTGGTGTAGGCGCTGGTGCTTTCGGAGCACATGCATTAAAAAGTACTCTAGAAAAGCAAAAAAATGGTGTTGAAAATTGGAAAACCGCAGTGATGTACCAGCTCATCCATGCTACTGCGCTACTTGCTTTGTCGGCCCTTTCATCGGGTTCGTCAAAAAGTATGGTACAAGCATATGAAAAAGCCGGTAAACTTATGACTGCTGGTGTTTGTCTATTTTCAGGGAGTATTTACTGTTTGGTGCTCGATTTTGGTCCAAAGAAAGTGACAGGTCCATTGACTCCTGTTGGTGGTCTCCTAATGGTAGGAGGATGGGTGGCGCTAGGATGTATGTGATTTATTTATTCCCAGTACAACTTCACAAGTTCGAGCTGTGCTTTGATTTGTGTGTTTTATTTTAGGCAGATAAAAGTGGCATAAAGAATGACAAATCAATCAAATCGATACTCTTGTTTGTACCTTGTAGCACTATCTTTATTATTTTACGCCACCTTTATTATCCGATCGATCACCAACACATCTTCAATGGGTGGTATTCGTCGTATTCGCTTTGACATTTTGAATTTGTATTGAAGAATGAATCAATCCTCTATTTAAAAAAAGCATCCTGAAAACAATCGTTGACCCTGCTCCTGGCTCCTGGCCGGTTTTGATTTAGTTGAGGAGGCACACTAGTGAAACAAAAATATTCATCTTCTCTTACAGAGGGAATTAAGGGGGCATAGGGGGCACTCTCAGGTAATAGTATAGTGTGTGCCGCAGGCGTCAGGTGCTGAGACGTCGTGTACCAGTATAGTAGTAGCAGGGTTATTCAAGAACTTCCAACTAATTAGGGTTGCATCCAGCAGGGGGAGGGGGAGGTTTCGTTTATTTACTAGTAATTAGTATTCAAATTATTTCTCCTGATCAATTAGCGTGTGCGCCGCAGGCATCAGGTGAGACGTGCAGGGTTATTTATCTTCCAACTAAGTAGGGTTGTTGCTTCCAGCAGGGGGAGGTTTCGTTTATTTAGTAGTAATACCTTGGCGGCACACACGTGCCTGCTGCGTGGTGTGCCCCCTCAACTAAATGAACTCCTCGTGGCCCTTACTTGGTCAACAAATGCAAACTGACGAAAGCATCTTTTCCGCAGGACAACTGACAATATCTGTTCTTTTTAACTCGAAAGTTTGCAAGTCGAAGAATCATGGCACAGGATTTGTGGCACTTGTTTAAATATTGGACAAGAGGACTTGCCTCATAGCATAGAGCATCCAACAACCGCTACTACGCAACATAGCCAGGGCGGAACGACAATTTCACTGCAGCAATTTATGCTCTTTGGGTTCCTACGTTTGTTGTGGCTTCGCTTTCCTCTTTGAGTTTCATAGTTTTCAGTGCCACTGTCTGAGTCGGTGCCATCTCCACAATCCAATGCGGGACATGATTCTTGTACAACTGAACTGGCTTGGACATACCAAGGTTCGTCACCATAACCCACTTCAACTGAATCATGCTGATCTTGATCGTACCTACGTCTTCCTCTCGATCGTTGCCTAGGACTCCTGCTCCTATATGCAGATCTTGTATCTCTACGTTCACTGTCAAATGTCTCTTCTTGATGTCTTCTCCGTCTTCTTGAATCATTTCTCATCTCACTTTCGCTTTCGCTGCTATCACTATCACTATCACTGCCATGTATATCTTCTTCTTCACTGCTATTTCGTATGTATTTCCCATGTCTTCGTTCTCTCGAATGGTTGTTTTTATAGGCAAACTGTCGGTCTTCCGAGTCTTGATGATCATTGTCTCGCCTCCTGCTTCTTTTCTTGCTGTGTCTACGATGTTTTGATCCCTGAGGTTCTTTTCTTTTAAATGTCTTTTCTGGTTTGTCGTTTATCTTCTTTGTTTTCACTTCCACAACTGTCTTCTTCTCTACTTCTCTACTTCTCTCTCGAGCGCCTCTACCCCTCGTATCAGGTTCTGTTTTTGCTGGTATTTCCATCAAACTAATTAGATCCTCTTTCGTAACTTTAACTTTTTTGTATGCTTTTACAGGTTTGCTTCTAGGAAGCGAAACTGACACAGTGTTATGCTTCGGAGATATCTCTGGAGATAAAGATTTTCTTGGAGACCTCTCTGGATATGCAGATTTTCTTGGAGACCTCTCTGGAGATACAGATTGGCTTGGAGGAGGTCGTGGTGGATGAAATTCTTGATAGGCATGATGTGCGTGATGATGATGTTGCGGAAGATATACTGCTGGATGTGACCCAGGCTGCGAAGAATAATTTGTTACAGGAGTATGAAGAGGGTATATTTGCTGTGTAGAAGCAGTGTATGGGTTCCTATAAGCCAATGCAGCAGCGGGATGCCTCTGTATTAAAGGTGATGGACCTCGGTACGGAATAACAGGACCTCTGCCAGCATGATTTGTATAGTAGTTGTCAATCTGGCGTGTCCCTCTGTCACCATAACCAGGCCTATCTTCAACTTCACCCCTGCGTGATGTTTCGTACATAGGTGTATCTTGCGGATAATCGTAATGATTACTTCGAGTACGACTCATGATAGATTTTTGGGATCACTAATCACTGCACTTCGTGAGACGTCCTTGTTATACGTTGTGTACGTACGTTATAGTTTTTTACTGTAAATTGAGGATGGTGTAACAACATCTATCCCGATGGTTCCGAAGAACTGTCAAAAAATTGACAAGCATCTAAAAAATCAAGCACTCAACGGACGGTCGTTTAATATATTTTGTCCGCTTAGTCAATAAATCAAGTCGCAGACATGTTCCAATCCTATCAAACACCCTTTTTATCCTGCTACTCCACTCATTCTTCGTTATATAGCAATTGTCACTGCAAACTAACTATTTTTAGTTTTAAATCACACACAAAACAACAACAATTTGGAAACATACACCTGAAATGATAATATGAAGAACACTTCCAAACATTCAACCACGCTGCAAGAACATTGTGCTATATATTAAAGTGTGCGCGAGATTTCAGAATGAAAACTTTTGAAACTTTTGGTGGGCTCTTACACAAATTTGCCATTTTGGTGGTACAGCAGGTCATGGGTCATGGTGAAGGTCCATACAGTAAGCAGTTAGCTAAGTAGAAAGAAGGGAACAGTCAGTACAGTAATGGATCTTTTGGAAGCTTTACTATTGAACTTAGTAATGCATTATAAAAACCCTAAACTGACTCTCTGATGCCTGCAGCGCACATTGCCTGACCCTGCTGACTCTCTGATTCTCTCTAAAAAATAAACAGTCGTGTTATAAAAGTTTTCTTGCAAAAGGGACAGCCAAAAAGGGTGGTGGATAGAATTGTTTTTTCCAATAGGGTGGGTGGTGGAGGGGTATGGTAGAATTCTGACTCCAAGTCGCATAAATCATGATGTATGATACCAAGTCGTATGACTTGATGATGATACTCTTTGGAAAAAAAGGAAAAACGCTTCCGCGAAAGTTGAAAGTGACTGGCAAAAGGTCTGCATTTTTGGAAACAGGAGATAATCTCACCTTTTGCGACAACGATCTACAAATACATTCAAATGTTGTGAAATGCAAAAAGGTGAGATCATCTCGAATCTTCGTATTCAATATTCGCGATTCAAACCTTTCGTCACTAAGGCGATAAAGGGTTTGGTAGAGCAAAGATGATCCTTAAATCAGTTTGAAATATGGTCATTATTTGGCATATTGAATGAATTGAAAATAGGAAAATGAAACACAATTTAAGCTCCCCGTGTGTTCTATTCATCACCTACCAGTATGCCTCTTCTTCCTGTTCTTTTTTCCAAAACTGTCGCCATCTGATCCCGATTCAACGCCAGATGAGTAATTGTCATCAGTTGAAATTCCAGGATCAGCGTCAAATATCATATTGAAAGTTCCTTTGACAACGTCTGTTGCTTGGTTCAGCCAACCATCCTTTTCCATGATTCCAGCCAGCAGTTCTGCTGGGGTAGCAACTTTATTCCATGACTGGTCGCTGATGCTTTCGTCGTCTTCCTCGACATTGTGTGTAGAACGACGTCTACTAGGAGACGGTCTAGGAGGAACCATGTTTCTATTAGATGTTGATCTTGACCTGGTGAGTTTCTCAGCATCGATCTTCCTCTGAGATTTGGATCTTGACCTGGTCAAGGTTTCCGAATCGGCGTTCCTATGAGATTCGGATCTAGATCTTGCTCTTGGCCGTGGCTCTGTTGGTCTTTGTCTGGTACTTTTGCGGGAAGGACTGGTGCTTTTAGTTTTCCGGTAGTCACTTCCTCTTCCGCCATCATCATCGCGACGTTCGCGCTCGTCTGCGACCCTACCAACGCTTCGCCTTTGGCTACGGCGACCAGGGCTGGAATTTCTCTCGTTTTCTGTGTGCGTTCTCGCATTGATTGTGCGAGTGGAACTATAGTATTTCGGCAATGCTCGTTTGTTAAACTCGGGCTTGTCAATAAACTCCAACTCGCTGGCAAAGTCATTCTGCATCAAACTACGGGATGAAGCGCGCGGACCGAGCGCGTCTAAAAAGCGCTGGCGTCTGCGGTGCAACTGCTCGAAACGATCCATTTGTTGCATTTCGCTGGCCTCCTGCGACTGTTCCAGTTCTCTCATACGATGAATATCTTCAAACTGATTCATTTGCTGCATTTCTTCGAACTGGCGCATGTGTTCCATCTCTTCAAAATAAGCCATTTGTTCATCCTCGTTCATATCAGCAATGCTATATGGATCCTCGTTCGTGTCAGCGATGCTATATGGATCCTCGTGAGGATGCATAGCCTGCATCTGAAAATGCATCATGCTATCGTCAACCGTTGGATTGTGATTTTCATGAGGGTATAAATTGTGAGTCATTTCATCATCATCTCCATTTCCATGATAACCATTGTACGTGTATCGGGATGGAGAGAGGGATGGATGGTATAGATCATTCATCTCAACAGATGCAGGGATTCAGCTTTCTGAGATAGACGTGTTTCAGAGTTTCAGCAGTGTTTCCGTGACCTGTTTATGTGTGAGTTCAGTGAAGCATCTTCATCCTTTCCGTTGGATCGGGATGTCATGTCTGAAAAGAAAGTCACAAATTCTTGACAAATTATTAAAAATTAAAATATCCACAAGGTGTTTGAAGGTGTGCTATTTATAATCAACAACGGGTTCCCTTTTTTTTGCAGACTTTTCATTGACCAGGGG
>Ga0115005_10002319_pt1 | contig 15231 bp, 10 predicted proteins | sample ArcOceMetagenome_FD_87163 | JGI IMG/M metagenome (GOLD analysis project Ga0115005, IMG submission 87163) | Marine eukaryotic phytoplankton communities from Arctic Ocean - Arctic Ocean - Greenland ARC118M Metagenome | ecosystem: Environmental > Aquatic > Marine > Oceanic | place: Arctic Ocean... | reverse complement strand
TACATCGCATTGCGATAGTGCTCGTGATCCTCTCCTGCTGTCAAAGGAAATTCTACGGTGAAGAAGTGGAAGAGGCTAAACACTCGTTGAATATCACGAAGGGATACAGCTGATCCGGCTCTGATTTCTGCTTCTTCTCTTAGCCCCCTACAGGCATCCATTGAACCTCTTCTCAACCCCTTCTCAATCTCATCAGCTGCAAAAGATCGAATAGTTGCTTGGGACAACGCAACTAGTTCAGTCAACTCTGTCAAAAGATATTTTGGAATGCTATTCGTGCATGTACTGTTCATCATTTCCATCCGTCTCCAAATGAATTCTTTCTCCTGTCCTGCATCGAGAGCCCCGTATTGCCACTTTAGGCAAACCATCGTTGGTGGTAATTCGATAACTTGGTAGTGCCCACTTGCCCAGTCCCTTGCAAGATCACATTCTCGTGAAACATTTGATGAAAGAGATTTTCGACCGGCAGGGTTACATGCAGCAACAATAACAACATTGTCTTCCATAATTCTACCACAAATTGTACGATCCACAACGATCTCTTTGAAGAGCCCAATGATCGACGAAGTGTTAACCTCTGTTATAGCATGCACAGACAAGGTTAGATTAGAATTGTTACATGAGAGCTTCTATGGTGGAAAAACAAAGACCAACTCACCATCCAAGAACACAATGACAAGAGCATCGGACGAAGCCACTTTTCGCGCTGTTCTTGAGACTTCGTCAAAGAATGCTTTCGTTTGCGTTTCAGTTATAGATGCATCTACATTCAATTCAAAGAAAGTTTGTTCCTGAGCAGATTCCACAAACCAATTCAGCATCTTCAACACAAAATTTGAATCTCCAAAACTTTGAGATTTAAACTCTTCAGGTACTTCCTGAAAAATGCTCGATCTCTTTTCGCACTGTTCCAGAATCATTCTGTGTACTTCACGACCTAACTCAGTTTTACTAGACCTTGTTCCATCAGCTGAGTCTATGATCCCATTTCGTATGACTTCAAATGAGTTCTCTCTGCCATCACTTTTTAGTAGATCTGAAGACATAGTATTCAATGCATCTTCGGTATCTACTCTCGCCCGCTCGTTTAGTGATGAATTACGAAGAATGCTGTACATTTTAGTGAGGGCGGTTTTACTGACACCTGTCTCTCCTTCTATTATACATGGAATACGACAGTCAACCCTCTCATGGATATTGAGGAGCTTCATTACAAAGTCTAGAGTCAGGACAAATTTATTGTCATCAATACAAGAAATCCTCTCAGAACCATTTTCGCCTCGTACAAGGGGTACATTCAGCGCCTGGGACAAAAAGCGATCAAGGGTTGTTCTTTGACGAAGCTGCGTTGACGTAGGTATGAAAAAACCAGGAAGGTTCAATGATTCATATCTATCAGTAGATTCCTCACTCATCAAATCAGGAGCTGTGCAAATTAGCCTGAATTGCGGCATTTTAGGATCCGTGAAGTCGTATATCAATTGTTCGTGATTGAAATCTTTCCAATTCTTATTGTGGCGCTCAGATAGCAGTTGCTCGGCTTCATGCAGCATAACCCTCATGAGACTACTCCCCAGTGCATCGTGCGACTCGTTATAGTTAAAGTCTTCGTTCTTATCAAAAACCTTGACGCGTCTGTATCGAAATTCTATCCAAAATTTCCTTCTGAGCATATCGTCAAGTTGTACGATGTCAGGCAAGTATCTGCTCATAAATTTCCAACAATCTTGGTCAGTCAAAAGTCCGTCAAGCTCGAAAGTTTCCGAGACAGGGATTCGGTCTGCGACCTGTCCAAAGGCGTTGTCCATGGCGTCAGCATTTGCTTGAGATGGTATAAAGGCGCCTTGTGTGTCCACCCTTCCGAACTTTGAACACATGTCACGAAGATGGTTCTCATACTGGGCAACCAAATTGACGCCCACAATCATGAGATGCAAATCCGGAGAAGAGTTGATAAGAGATTGCTCTAAAATACTACGTTCACTCGCACTAGATTGGCCGTCAGTAAGACACACAATCCAAGATTGTCCCTCATTATTACCAAAACCCTGAAATTCTCTCATGGCACGATTGAGAGCAACATACATTTCAGTGCCTCCTTGGGCGAAGGGACTGCTACGGAGCTCGTCTCTCATACGTTGCATGTGGACATTGTCTTGGACTACTTGCAACTGCACTTGCACTAGAGAGGTGCTACTGAAAATTATCGTCCCAAAAGAATCCCCGACGTGGATATGCGTATCGAAAATATTCAAAGCATTATCGAGAGCGACTTGAAATGCAGTCCTACCAGCTCCCATGTGTGTATTCATGCTGCCCGAAGCATCAATGACGAATATTAGCTGTTTGCTTACAGCTCTCTCAAACTTTCTATCAATCGTGCCATCAGAGAATGCTCTTAAATAGGTGCATACCCGATGAGTAGTATCGTCAATGTCAAACTCTCCCGAAGGCACTTCAATGGAGGCGGAAAGACATAGAATGGGCAAATGGCACCTCAATTGTTTTATGGTTTCAAGCTTCAAGTTGTCGCCAACACCAATACCCGGGAGTTCAACAAAGATGTGCCATTTACTCCATCCCATTGTGAATCTTTCGCCGGTAGTTGGGCTTCTGACACTTTTTGATAATAGGAGATGATTGAAAAAATGATTGAGAGTCTTGATCAGCTTTGTATTACAGCTTTCCAGTGGCAACATGAAGGAAAAGTGGATAGCGTTCCTGCGAGCCTTGTGGCACTGGTGCTTCCTCAATGCCTGAACCAGAGAGTCAAGTGTAGTGCCTTCATGGATGCATATCGTTGTGCCATTCAAATCGGGGTCCTCGTGTTTTAGTGCCTCCATCCTTTTACGAATGAATCTGGTTTTGCCTGCACCACAAGAGGAGGACGTGATCACTTGGACGGCTTCAATATTGACTTTCTCAACAACGAAAGTCTTCCACTTATCAAAATTAGCATTTTTTAGTCTCTTGTCGTCCCAGATGATTTCTTCTACCCACGGGGAAGAATGTAAGATAGTATCTGACAGCTGGACACAATGAAGATTGCAGGAATTCGATGCAGCGTCTGGGCGCGATGTAAAGTTGACGATAGCTTCCTGATGATTTCCTGGCAGAGCTTGGACATTTGTCACCATAAAAATTGAGGTTGGGAATGCTGCAACTCTTTCCAGGAACAAATTCAATTCTTCGATTGATGGCGAGCAAAAACCATCCAGCATTTCAAAGCATTCAGGCAACCGATCCTTTTGACAAAATCACGTGTTAGGCTTGAAAAAGTAAGGCAACGAGGATAAATATTACATACATGACGTACATTGTACACATGAGAGATCACAGACAGAGTTGTAAGCTCTTTCTTTGCTTCGTCACAATCACACTCCAAGAGATGCAGAAAGATTCCATTTTTGTTGCGCGGTTTTGGAACTTTCGAGTATCGCACCGATTCCATCTTATCATGACACATGTCAAGAAAGTGAGAAACGATTTCAATCCAAGTTCTGTTGACTTGGGTAGAGTCATGCTTCAATAGACCTAAACATTCTCGAGCTACATCTAGTACACTCTCGCGAAGAGGAACAAGAAGTTTTGGAGGGACTAGGATAGACAATATCGGAACAATGACATCGAGATCCTGCTCATCCCCTAAAATTGCATCATACAAGCTCCGGAGGTCACTATTCCAGAAAAGTGTCGAAAGTGGATATTTGGCCAAGAGCGTATTCTTCCTCCAATCCTCGCAATCTTTCAAAAGTTGCGTCGAGTTCCGGAGCATTAAATCAACATCTGTCAACTCATGGTTGACAATATACCCAAATTCATCAAATCCATTGTTGGGGTACCCAGCATTTGTCGCGTAAATTTGCGAAGTGACCACTTTGCGAAGAATCTGAATCTGATCCAGGAAAGAAGTAATTCGCGAAGAAAGAACTTCATTTTCATACTGAACAAACCCCAGTTGTTGGGCAAAATCATCAAGGTTTGATCCCGTTAAGCTCACTTCTTTCTCGTCATACGTATAGACCAAACAAAGTTCACTTCCATCAATAATGTATTTTCCGCTCTCCCAAACACTATCAAACCTACTAAATATGTTTGTCATATCATCGAATCCATTATCAAACCACTCACGTATATTGGAAATGTTTTGCTGTACTATGTGCAAAACTTCCTTTCGCTGCTTTCGAGAATCAATGTCAAACTTGAACTCGTCCAGAAGGTTTTGGACAAATATTCCCACATTGCTTTCAGCGTGCAGAGATCCGACGTGGGAAAGAAATCGCACAGTAGGCTCTAAAGAGTCTAGAACGCTAGATTCGAAAGATGCAAAGAGAAGTTTATTCGTTGTGTTGCTAAATTCGGCATAGAATTGTTTCAATCCCTCTTTCCCAAACCATTGCATATCCCTCACAAATATCCAGACGTCGATAGAGCGAGAGATCGTTCTGAAAATAGTCATGAACACGGCTGAGTCATTTATTGTGCGCACTAGAAGCTCGATCCCTTCCTTTCCATCTCCAGAAGTGCTGACAATGTTGACAAGTCTCTCTGCTAAATCATAAAAGTACTGAAAATCAGCTTGCGAATTTTCACCGTTCTCTAGCAAACCGACAATGTCTTCAAGCTCGCTGAAGCATTTGTCTTCAAAAATGAATTTAAATCGCAGCTGTTTACAACAGTCAACAAAGGCCCTCAACGGCTGAGTAATGCTAACCAGAGAAGACATCAGGAAGAATCTCTTTCTGCGGGATTCGTTGACGTCAAGCGTAGGACAGGCAAGAAGGAGATATACGTCATTTTTTAACGCATTGTGGTCCACTATGCCCAAGTCGCTTTGCTCTACAAAGATTTCAACAGCATGGCTAGTTGATGACAGAATATCACTGCTTTCGCAATTAAATACTTGTTGTAGAGTCTTCCCAGCAGCAGCAACCTTTTCTAAAAAGTCCTCAACTTGAATGGAATCCCAGGAACCAAAATCAATACTTTTGGAGAAAAGTTGGCAGTTTACTCCAAGAAAGTAAGCTGCTGTTTTAATCTGAGATTCAAATTCTTCACAGAAGGTAGCCAATTCCATTGAGAGCTTCTCAATTGAAGAAATACTATGCCTTTCCTTCACATCTTGGAGCTTCGATGGATCCACTATCGTCTTACAATCTTGCAGAAGTCGGGCAACACCGCCGACTGTACAATCAATATTGCACTCATAACGACGGAATAAATCCAGGATAGACTGAGATCTCGATCGATAAAAGATAGTGGCAATAGAGGATGTAAACTTATCAAATTGACGTAGGCACTCATCAAGAGACAGAACATTCACCAATTTTTCACCGGTGAGCCTTTCAATAGACTTCCACTTGGACGGATCGTAAAGGCTGTGAATTTTCTCAATATCTGTCAGCAGCAAACCATTAACTTCGACTTGTGACGATCGAGTCCAATTAACAAACACATGTTTTAATCCAACAAACTTGGATCCAATTGCTTCAATGTTTTGGTCGGCATAAAGACTGTTCAATACGTTTATACAGCTCAATTGCAAAATCTCAGTGAATCCACTTGGACTCCAATTCTCAACAGCTGATAAAAGAACTTTGTCCAACACACGAATCAGGTCCGGCGAAGCATTTTTAGACCTGAGACTGTACTCAATAGTTGAAGCCTCTTCAATACTGTTGAGACGGTCACATAAAGAAAACTTCAGTTGCTTGGTGAGATATGAGAGTAATGTTTCGTTATCCGAGTCGTCGAGCGTCAACATCAGAAGGCAGTCAGGATTCGTGGCAAAGTTAGCATTCTTAATATATTGCTTGACCACTAATTGGGAAATTGATTCTAGTATACTTGGCCCTGATGCCGATGTGAATACATTTCTCTCCTTCGAAGCAATATGGAACATTTTCTCCGGCGCAGTCTTGTTGTTATGATATACATATGGTGGATCAAAAGCATCATTCAACGCTGTCATAACAAACGACCGAATATTGTCACCTTCCACATCACCAACAGAAATCAGCTTGTTATAAAGAGCACTAAGGAGGTGTATCTTCACGTTGAACGGTTGAGACTTCTTCATCTGGCTTAGTGTATACTTTTCAATTGCGTGAAAGACTTCGGATGTGCACAGAAAATCTCCGATATCGGTGTCCACCAAGAGACTTTCCACCTCCGAAACTTCCGGAACATCCCGATCGGAAGAGAGCAATTTAGACCGTAACACATTCACAATAATTTGACGGCATACCATGTAATCAGAATGCTCAATGTCAACATGCTTCCAAAGGAAATCTAACTTCAACAAATGTTTGGCGCAGAAAGATTGAACAAACGACGAAATCACTTTCGTTTTCCATTTTTCATTGTCCTGGACAAAGCGCAGAGAACCGAGACAGCTCAGTAAATGGATCCACAATCCATCTTGATTACACACTCCTGTACATGTGCGCTGTATCCATTTTTTAGTTACATCCACGGTCATATTTGGATCAACAGAAATTGCAGACACATCTCCACTACTGGAACTATTCCTTTCACACATATTTTCGATAAAAGCACAGCTACCTTCCAAAGTGGGTTGAATGAATACTCCAAGAGATTGAAATAAAATCGGATGAATAAAGGTATACATTGAACATATTGGTGGTGAAAGTGCCGAGAAGCCACAGGGGTCGATCAGACTAACAACACTCTGCCAATCAAAAGGTTTACCACAGTGGTGGACCTGAGTCCAGAGCAGCTTGGTAATAAATTCATCTGTCTTTTTCCTTCTCGTTCGCTTCTTCAAGTTTTCGAGGATAGAAGAGGTAATTGAGAGTAGAGGTTGCCGCGGATCAAGGGCACATTTATCTTGCATGTGATTATTAATGGCAAGACAGAGCCTGGGACAGTCAATTTCCACAGTCAAATTGTCAAAGCATTGTTCGATAGACGCCTGAAGTACTTTCCTTTCTTTACGAGAATGACGTGGCCCAAGTCTTTCAAGAAAGCGGGTTAAGAAAGAAATGAGCACAACATCAACTTGATGGTTGCGTGCCTTAATGTGGTCAGCGAGTTGCTTCGAAATTTCATTCATTTCCGCATCGACATCGTCTGAAGCTTCAGATTCTGTCAAAAGACCGATAGCTTTTTGAAACGAATGCAATTCACCACTTGAAGGAAACCAGTCGCAATCTTGATTGAGTATACTCTTCAGACCATGTCTTACTTTCGGTTCGGTAAAGAATCTTTTCATCGACTTAAAAAAACTTGAGCTAGATGCTCCGGCCTTACCCGTGACCTGTCTTGTCGCAGCAGTTTCTTTGTAGCCCTTCATTGACGTAGCATCAGCATAAGATAAAGCCTGTTTCCGTTCTACAAGTGCTTTTCCTTCTAATTCGGACAGACCTTTAACTTGAGAGTGATTGCCCTCAGGGGTTATAGAGATAAAGGCCATATTACAGGATCTCAAATCACGGAACTGTTTGTCATTGAAAAAGAAGACAGGCAGATCAAAGATAATTTCTGGGTCAATAGGAACAATAAGAGCAAGAGCTCCATTCTTGGCTGCCTCCCGAGCAGCAGTATGGACAGAAGGCAAATATTTGGAATCATGGAAAAGGATTTCTCCAGCAATATTTCCAGGATTCACAAGTTCATCATTTTTCAACGCAGCTTGCTGTACCGGTTTAGAACCACTGCACTCAAAGGTACCCGGATCAACACCTATCGGCAATAGTGCGGTCTTTGTGCAACTTGAACTCGTATTCTCCTTCTGATCAAAATTGATATAGTTCAATACAATTTTAAAGGTAACCTTGAAGAGAAATACATATTTTGAGTCAGCCTCGATTATTTCAGATACATCATTATGACCAGTTTCAACTTACTTCCTTGTGGTTAAACCCAATCTGGTCTTCTGTTTCGATTAAGTCTATCGTATTGTCATTCTCTCTCGATGATTCAAAGCGACTGGTATGACTTGGAATGAGGTTGACTTCCGTATTGTTGCCTTGCAATTCAATCACCTGTTTGAACTGAGCGTCATCCAAGACAAACACGGGAATGGGTACAACTACTGTCGGTTGAACCTTCACAAAAGCTGCACAGGCACCATGATTTGGCAGGTCTTTCACAATGTTGTTCACATAATCTACAGAAGTGTCATCGAAAAATGCAGCAGATCCGTTCACCTGTCCTTTATTATGAACTCCTAACACTCTCCCTCCGGGTCCACTCTTGCGCGATGCACGGACTAATCCTAAGATCGTTGGATAACTGCCACCTCTCTCTGGTAAAACTGTCGCCGTCGATGAAAAATTACGGCTTCCTTTCTTCCCATCAATCGTGGCCTTAATCGTCACGTCGAAGTGGACCTTCTTTGCTTTGCCCATGTTCTGAGAAGTAAAAGTTGCAATAATGAGAATCAATCGCCTTCCTGCTGAGGAATGTTTTACAAGAAAATCATAGACTTTGAACTTACTTCTGAACGAAAATGAAAGCAGCAACTTTCTAGTATGCCAGAGTACTTTTATTTCTTTTTCCTTGGTTAATTCGCTTCCAGACTGATGATTGTAGATGGTCAAATTTACGAATTGTGCTGATAATCTTGACTACCCGGCAATTTCGACCAACAATTCCTACAATTGGAATCCACTAGACTGGAACTCACTTAAGCCTGAGTTCCTTTTTTCCATAGCACTGTAAGTAGTCGCGCGGGTACGCCCATGTGTGATGTCCTAATCAATCATCAATCGTTGAGCAAAAATTCATTCGTGACGTGTACTATCACAACGAAACAAATCCTCGCTCACCAACCTACGGCACGATGCACAATCAGAAAAACTCATTCATTCATTCGCAGCATATTGCAGAGATATCAATTGCCATCCTTTTTAGATGCTCCAAACTCGGTCCAAGATCAAATTGAATGAAAGATGCTCATTGATTATTGCTTGTAAAAATTGAATTCTTTCATCTAGCACACGCTTGCGAGTAGCCGCATCCTTTCGTTTTGGGCATGGACAAATGGAACAAATAGATATCACCGCATTCATCCTTGCAATGAACGCAGGAATGAATACAGTCAAGGTGCTTCAAAGACTTATCTTCGAATATCAACTTTATTTCTTCCAATTGAAATTCCAGAATTCAGTAAACAAACATAAACAAAAAGACGATTATCTCATTACAACCTTTTTCTTCTTCTTCTTTGTCACCACCATGGTAAAACCCTCCTCATCCGTCTCCTCCTTGGGAGCATTATACCCAAACTCCATCGCCCTCTCCATCCCACCCCACCTCGAAGCCCCCTTTATCCTCCTATAAAACAAGAGATAAGCCCCCCCACCATCAAAATTAGCCGTCGCATCCCCAATCTGCGAATCATTGCATTTGTAAAATCGCTGATCCTTCGAATTCTGCACGGTAGCTGTATAATGCCCGCTATCCGCAGTCTGCCCCGAATGCTCCACCACTCCAAACACTTTATACGAGGGAGGAGCATTAGGATCCACCGGTCCGATAATGTACGGTTCTAGATCTAAATGATCCACTGGGAAATTGACTTCATCTTCTATTTTCCCCTTACGGACCCCCCCGTACCGCTTGGAGGATTGGTAGGTAAATCTCTTTAGGTGCAAAATGAGAATGTCGGGGGCACTCCACAACTGCACAGATTTTGTAGCATTCACATTCTCCTTGCAATTCGTACAGTACCATGCATTGCGATCATCCAGCAGCTCATCCCTTGAAAAATGCTGGAGGCAGGAGTGGAGGTCTATAGGCTGACCATCCGTTCTTCCAACGAGGGTGAGGGATAATGAGGAGTAAATATCAAATTTTGTGGATTGTTTGTCGCAGTGGGGGCACCGAACGTGCGTTCGGTGCATTCCCTGAAATCGGTCGACTACGATGCTGTCGTTTCTCAAAAGGTGATGCTTCCACGTTTTAATGGCCAGAGATGGATCGTCCATTGCATGTATTTCATTCGTTTCTATATTTATTTCATTTCGGATTTGTCGGACATTGAATCGATTGAGATCTTCGTGAATCCCATCAATCAGGAAGGAAGCGAGTTCCTGCGCATCGTGCTGGTGGCTATTGTTGAACTGTTGCGCAAAGGATGCAATGGTGATCTTGAACTGTTGGGGAGAAATGGAGACGTGCTGACCGCTCCATATGGCCTTGAGGAGACAGGCGTAGGCTTCGGCGACTCTCCCCCCGCTCCCCAGTGGATTGGATTTGTTCATGTCTTTTGTGAATTGTTCCGAGTGCTGTTGGAGAATGTATTCAGTGAGAGGAACTGCGTGTACCAGGCATTGGAGAACGCAGTTCATGTAACAGCTATTTCCAATGTTGACGAGTCCCACTGACCCCGGAATTCCTTTCTTTGGAAATGTTGATGAGAATGTTGGCGTCGATGCTGTTGTTGTTAAGTTGAATGTCGTCGATGATGTGTTTGTATTCATAGATGTAGCTGTAGTAACAGTAGCGTTCGCTTTCTCTTTGAAACTTGAACTTCTATTTCGTGAAGCTGCCATTGCATATTCTGGAGCCGGTGCTCTCCTTAAAGCCGTCGGAGTGTTCATGTTGATTTATTTGAGAAAGGCAATACTTCTGTTATGATTGATTGATGGCAATGCGTACAGGTGCGTACCGTACAGGTGCGTACAGTAGTACCGTAAGGTTAATTAATTTTGTACAATGTTGTTTGCTTTATCAACAGAAATTTGCAGTTTGATTGATTTACTTTCGAATTTTCGGAACACCCAGCACGCGCCCGCCAGTCAAAATGTCACATCACTTTGAGCCCCATTGCTGAACAGCCTCAAAACAGCCTCGCACCGAAAAGAAGCAATGATTGAGTAGGAAAATGGTTCAAACTCAGAATTCACTTTTGCAATGTCCTCACAACTCTATCACACGGTTTTTTAAACATTTTGCTCAGTCTAGGTTCATTATTTTACCATGCATGTGATTGTGAGAGATGATTTTCTGGCAAAGCCGATGTTGCTGGAAGAATGATGGTATGTTCCTTTGGATTGTTTTACCTTGGTTTTACACACCCGTTGCATTTGAAGACGAGCGAGAACAAAGATCAACGATAGGTTTAGAAAACATCTGTCAGCAGTACCACCGTTCGGAAAATCCACCGTTTAATTTTAGTCTACTTTCAAACTTTGAGAGGATTACGCATGGAAATCTGGCACTTACAATTTTGTGGCCCTTTTTAATAATAATATTGCAGGGGTGTTTCTCACGTTATGTTGCGTTCATTGCTACGTGGTGTACGTCAACAAAAAACATTCATATTAGCAAGCTTGATATCAGCATAAAATTTCTTTCGACAAAGCAAAGAATGGAGAATTTTAAAAGAAAAGTAAAAGAAAAAGAATCATGTAGATACGAAAAGCGAGAATGAACATAGAAGCGCTTGATAGAAGCATATGTAAAAGTAGGAAACAATACCAAGAGAAGCAAGAATTATGAGACGGTGAGACGGTTCTTTCAAACATCAAGAACATAACAACAAACACCCCTACGTCTCCTATTATAGGACGCGTGTTTATGCTAGGCGCAAGGAATTATACTTTCAAGCCCTTTGGCAGTCACAGCAGCACATTAAATGCGCACAGTCGACAAACATAGGTGGTATAGTAGCCTAATTTGTAAATAACTTAACCTTTATTATTATTCATATCAGCATAAACTGAATATTTGGCTCTTTTCATTGGCTTTAGATTCCTTCTTTTTGGGATACGACGCTGTTTTGGAACTTACTGTCAGTGGCAGGTGGTGCTTGCGTGGACCAAACAAAGCGGCAGTGCCATGGTTTCAAGCCCATGCATCATGCCATGCTTTAACGTGCTACTGAAGCAGTATCAAATGCAAGGCGACTTTGGAATGGAATGCTTAGCTTCTGGTTGATTGATTGATTCAAGCGATATTGATTCATCCAGCACCATGGTTTTCATTGTCGCAGTTTAACCGCCTAATAAATATCGGTACTTTTCATGTTTATCTTTTATCTATCTGACGTATCAAAAATATCTTAAAATCTGAGAAACAGCAAGGGCCATCCGCCATTTCATCATCACTCAAGACTCGTACACCGTCATCAGTGTTAGCAGTGTAGTCATCAGTCATCAGTGGTTGTTTTCTTTTCATTACAAGTACAACACCAACACACTTAAAAAAAAACCCGTTCATTAACTACAACACACCACAACAATGAAGCTTCTATCAATATTTTGTTTACTTTCATTCAACTTCATGGCAAATGCCTTCTCGGTCAGAACAAATGTCCCAGCTCTAAAATTAGCAACAGCAGCAAGCCATTCCATGCAAATATCCAATATCGGATCAAGCACCCGCCTCTACTCTAGCAATGATGATGAAATCACTGAAACAGTCACATCCACACCAGCAGCACCTGTCACCATCCCAGAACCCGAAAAAGACTACCCACTCGACGTCCCATCCGCCGTCCTCCTCTCATCCTCCATGGTCCTCGCTATCGCAACCACTGGATCCATTTTTGAACTGAGCGGAGGAGCCCCAGTCTTGGGAGTAATTCCCTCTGTTGGAATTATCGTCACAGGCTTACCATTGTGTTTCTTTTTGTTTTATGCAGCCATCAAGAAGGGGATTGCGGAGACAGATGAGGATGATAAGAAATTCCAACAAAGGACAAATAGATTCTAAGTTCTAATAGTGATTTCAAAAGAAAACATATAAATATTGACGATATGCTGCGTCTTATAAAATGGATGTGTAATGATACATTGCCCCCACATATGTCATGTATAATCATTTCGCCTTGAAAAAAGAAGTCATCGGCCTCGTATTCGCAACAGCCTTGGCAGCTTTCTCGGATAACCCACCCTTGATCTTCTTCTTCCCCGCCGCACCCACTTTACCATGCTCCTGCTCTTCCTGTGGTTTCTGCTGCTGCAATTTAACCAAATCCAATAGATCCTCCTTGAGGAAGAAAAACGGTTCTTTCAAACTGACCACATCGATCAAATCCTGATTCAAAATTTTGCGCCGTTTCTGCATTTGTGCCATAGAATGCGTCTCATTTCCAAATTTCTCAGTAAAGAGTTCAGCAGCTTTGGTGATTGCCAGCAAGGCTTCTTTAGACAATCCCTTGACCTCAGGGTCAAGACGGGATATTTTGCGTATTCTCGCCACGGGGTATGTGAGGCTCAATGGATCCTTGTTCTTTTCGTTCTTTTGGGATGATGCATCCGCGTTATTGAGTTTATCCTCCGGATGCTGTTCGAGATAGAGTTTCCGATCTTCTACATATTGTTCCTTCTCCTTTTTGGCCTTATCGATGTAAACTTTTTTGGCGACGGGGTCCAAGTCTTTCCATAATAGTCCCATGATTTTAGCAATGGTTCCGATTGATTTGCCCTCGTTTTCAGATTGGACCTTGGGGCGGGTGTAGCTCATGAATATAAAATAGGCTGTCCTGCCTCTTTTGGGTGGCTTTGAGATGGTTCGAGTAGGATTAGCTGGTGTGCTATCGGTCCCACTCGGGGTGGCATTGCTAGTAGGACTGCTACTATCTTCTGTACCTGCAGTGGGTTCAGCGTCTTTTGGGGTATTGTCGGTATCGATATCATTAGTTGGAGAAGGTTCGGATGCTATGGCATCGATATGCTTGCTTGATGCTGATTCTGGTGTCGGTGTTTCTTCCGTATTCATATCGTCATCAACAGATGCATTGTCATTTCCGTCGACTTTCTTGTCTGAAGCATTATTTGGCACATCACTGCTGGAGTGGTCATTGCTTTCTTTATTCTCGTTTGATCCAGACTCTGTATCTTGATTAGGTATTTCAGAAGGCGAGACATTCATTCTTCTGAGATTGACTTTATTGCTGTCTATGCCAAAACCGAATGTGAAAGGAGGTGTACGAGTACGATACGTAAAGTCGGTCTGGTGTTCAGTTGAACGAGTTAAGTAGCACACGTATGGTGTTGGTTTTTAGGTCACGTACAAGCTAACTAATAAGCAAGCAAGCCTTGTATTGTTTGCTTTCGCATCGCCATTCGCGCCACTTTTGGGTCCCGTTTGGAAAAAAACTCCTCCTTCTTGATGTAAAATAATGCTCCTCCATTTCAGATTACTCGTACCAAGTACCCTATCTAGCTAGCTATCGGCTATCGATCCTATCAAATATGCAAATAACAAGTTGAATTGTTGCTTACAATCACATTGACAACTACTGCGATGCAGCTGGGGATCTCTACGATCTCTTTAAGGCAAAGGGGTGTAAGATGTATGGACGACTTCCACCGTCGAATACCCTTACTTCAAATCCAGGGCTGAAAACGTGAAGGTTGGAGAGTTCGTTGGTCTCATGTGCGCGACGAGGACAGCTAGGGTCATCTTTCTCCTAATCGCGCAGTTATGGGTTGACCATCTCAAGGAATAGGGATTCTTTTGCAAGAAGATGGTCTATTCATCTTGTGAGACACGGAGAATATTATGCACTGATAGAAATCTAGCCATAGACAATAGATTGCTTCAAAGAAGATATTCCAGGGCGTAACAATGATTGCTTTTTAAAAATTCCAAGTACCAGGTACGTGGTGTACCGTATACGGAATTCAGATTTATAACCCTATGTCCTGCTGAACGCACTACGCAAATGTATGAAATGTATTCCTCCAGTATTCATGACCATCATTATTAGTAATAACGCAGAAAGTGAATAGGAAGCCAAAGCGCGACGAGAGTTCTTCCTCCCCAAACAAGTTACAAAATGAATCCACTATCAATTCAATTTCTCTGCAGCTACGTGATGTACGAATAATTTTACGTCTTTTATGATCTTTTCATATATACTTCTGTACTGTAGCTCTTTCATCTATTTATTTTTTGTACATCTACCTATTCAGATTCACTGGCCTTCGCCTTGGTAACAGCGAACATTCCATATTGCATCAAACCACGATCAAAAGCACGGTGCATCCTCTCAAGGCAATATCCATCCCTCACACATTTGAGGTACTTTTGGGGCTTAAAGATGAACCCACGAGGATCATATACTCCAACCCAGACTGAATGGCGCCATGAAGCGATTGTTTGCTCATTCCAGTCCGCGGTTGTCACTTTGTTCATTACACCCGTTGCATCGATGATTTCGGCGTACTTCTCAATGGAGATGAAGTAAGGATGGGTCCTGTTGATGTAAAGTAAATGTGGTTGAGCATTATGTGATTGGTAAAATGATTG
>Ga0115005_10002317_pt1 | contig 15234 bp, 10 predicted proteins | sample ArcOceMetagenome_FD_87163 | JGI IMG/M metagenome (GOLD analysis project Ga0115005, IMG submission 87163) | Marine eukaryotic phytoplankton communities from Arctic Ocean - Arctic Ocean - Greenland ARC118M Metagenome | ecosystem: Environmental > Aquatic > Marine > Oceanic | place: Arctic Ocean... | reverse complement strand
GGCCTCTCCCCGGCGGCTATGGCATGGGAAGTGGTACGTTGGCAAAGTGGATTACCGAAAAGATGGAAGCAGATAAAAAGAATCCAGCGAGATTAAAAGAATTCATCGCAGCCACCGAGGCTGAGATCCTGATTTTAGAAAAGGAGATCGCAGACATGAAAGATTTCATGACTCGTGCTAGATTTACGCAAGAGGGACTGATCAAATATAAAGCGAAACTCAAAAAGAAAGAAGACCGCTTAGCCGCCCTTAAAATAAGTATTGCCGCTACTGAGAAAAAAGCCGTCCCCACTTTTGATGCATGGGTAAAAGCCGGCAAGAAACTCCCCGAAGGCATGATGTTCACAGGTGGCACACCATGGTTTAACGAAAGCACGGGAAAAAACCGCTCCGCCGAGGAAGTTTACAAAATTGTTTTTGGTAAAGCCGCTAAGTAATACCATTATCGACGGAAATCTAGCGGGTAAAAAAGACTAGGCACCTAGTTTCAGCTTATCAGGCTAATGGAGCCGGGCCAATGGTATCACCCTCGTGCAGCACTGCTCTGGTAATGCTTTTTTTCCTATCGTTTTTACCATGGCCAATATTTTTTGCCCACTGCATGACTCGGCGGATAGATGGTCGGTGATCCCATTGTATATGAGCAATATTAGGAAGTGCCCATTTAAAGCTTTGTTCGTAGTCATTGCAGAATAGAGAGACGTGCTGAGGTGCCAGAATTCCTTTGTAGGCGAGGTGAACCTGAACGGCATGAAATAAGACCGCGTCGCCAATGATGAGCGCGGTCGGTTGCGTGTGTTGAAAAAGAGAATCGATGATCACGAATCTTTACTTTCTTATCGCAATGAAGTAATTCTCACTTAACTCATTCTATGTATGAACTAAAGCAGAACTCTTTTTCTCTTTTTAGTAGAAGTAAACAAAGTAGCACTGCGAGTGCTACACTATCCAAATCACATCGACTCCATGAAACATCAGCTTGCCTTTATTTTTTCGATTGCCCTCGGGGCGGTCGTTTTCAGTCCAGAACTTCTAGCCAAGGCGCCAAGTATCCATCAGTTGGGGCCGACAGGTCTCACTGGGACGATATCAGGAGGTAGCGCGAAGGTGACTGAAATCGCTAAAGGATCACCGGCAGACGGGAAGATCAAAAAGGGAGACGAGATCATTGGCGTGGGTTCAGATAAGTTCAAAGGAGACGTCCGCAAGAGTTTGGCTACGGCCATCGATGAGGCTGAGGCCAAGCAAGGAGGTGGAAAGTTAACGGTGATTCTTAAAGGAGACAAAAAAGTCGATCTACAATTAAGCGTGCTTGGATCCTACAGCGAGACAGCTCCCTACAACTGCCCAAAGAGCGAACTTATCATTGATCGGGCCGCCGAGTATTTGGCTAAAAAAATTAATGACAGTTTAGATCGCAAGAATAAGCGCTCGCGAGGAAAATACAATTAAGGGGCCACCCACAGTGGACTCTTGGGCTTGATGGCTACAGGTGAGAAGAAATACATCGATTTGGTCGCTAAGGCGATCAAGGCATCGGGTATTTTGAATCCAGACGCGGAGTTGTTCGATGCCCAATTGAAGGGAGAAAAACCAATGAGTTATGTAGGGTGGTATTGGGGTTATAATTGTATTTTGTTAGGTGAGTATTACTTGCTTACGGGTGACAAGTCGGTCCTGCCTGCGCTTGAGATTTACGCGGTGAGCACCGCAAGAGGCCAAGACCCAGGCGGTATGTGGGGGCACCGAATGGCGGTGGCCGGTCGGCATCCCGGTTATGCTCAGATGAATCAAAGCAGTTTAAGTTCTTTCATGGGTATATTGATGGCAAAACGCTGCGGCATCGATTCCCCAGTGCTTAACAAAGGCATCGAGCGAACCTATGCGTATTATTCCACCTACATTGGAGAGGGTGGATTCAACTACGGCGTGCATGGCCCGAATCGCAAAGCATTCAACAACAATGGCATGAGCGGATCTGCAACCATGTGCATGGCGTTGATGAAAAATGAAGCAGGAGTTAAGTTTTTCTCCAAGCTTTCATCGACGGCGTATTCCAACTTGGAGCAAGGGCACGCGAGTAACTTTTTCAACCCTCTGTGGACACCACTGGCAGCCAACTTCTGTGGGCCTGAAGTGACGCAGCAGTTTTTCGATGAATCACGGTGGTTTCACACCTGCTATCGAGCATCGGATGGTAGCTTCCGTCGTGGCGGCAAAGAGAGTGGAAATGTAGGCTCACAAACAGGAGTGGCATTGTTGACTTACTGCCTTCCTCGTAAGGTATTGTTTATTACCGGCAAATACGCCGATAAAAAGCTTTGGCTCAAAGGCAAAGAGGCGGATGAAGTGATTCAGATGAGCCAGATCGACTTTAAGAGTATGAGTGATGATGAGCTATTGGCCTTATTCGATCACCCCATCCCGCAAGTCAGAGGGCCTGCGATATGGGCGATGAGAGCACGTGATGATGGGTTTTTGCCAAAGGTCGTCGCGATGTTGAAGAGTGATAGCGAGGTGCAGAAAATTAGTGCCATGGAGTATTTCGGATATAAGTGTCCGCCGGAACAGGCTCACCCACAAATCAAAGCCATCGGAGAGATTCTGAGAAATAAGAATGAAGGCCTTAAAGTGAGAATGAAAGCGGCGGCGACACTTTCATGTCATGGTGAGGAGTCGTATGAATATTTTAATGATCTACTTCAGTTTGTTGTGGACGACGAGCCGGGGGACCATTTCGGGGATACGGATGAGTCGCTTGGTCGTAGCTTGAATCAATTATGCGCTACACCGTATGAGTCAGGCCTAGTGAAGGATAAAGATCTCTTCTACCAAGCTGCCCACAAATTGTTAAATCACAAGCGACAAAGTGGCCGCGCTGAGGGTGTTAAATTGGTGTCGACGATACCGATTGAAGACTTTTGGCGTATGGCTGATAAGCTCATGTATGTCATCGAGGATAAGGATCGGACGTATCATTCCTATCACGCATGGCAGAGCACGATTGGTCCATCCATCGAGATTTTGGCGCGGCTCAATATCAAGGAAGGCTTGCCACACGCTGCGGGGATTCTCGACCGAGATGGCGGCAAGTGGGGGTTCAAGATTAGGATGCTTTGTGCAGCCTTACCAAAATATGGTGCCAACGCTCAAGATGCCTTGAAGAAAATCAAGACAGACGAGCGATTGAAGAATATTGAAAAGGACAGATTTGCTGGACTATGGAGGAAGATGGTCAAAGCCATCGATGAAGATCCTGCTCCGAAGAAGTTGATCACTCTCGAAGAGGCGCTGAAAATGGAGAATAAGTGAGACACGTTCTTGCACAGACATTCACCAAACTTCATCACGAGGTCCATCGGTTCCATGTGTTTGTATGCTGAACATGATTAATCTATCGTCAAAGCAAAAGCCTCTACCACTATGCCGTTTTTAAAAATTACAATCACATTCATTTTACTGGCGATTACCACATCGACCTTGCTGATATTATGAATTTTATCTCTTTATTTCATTCAATAAAAAGAACCAGCGTGACTCCCCGTTCATACTCTGTTACCAATAGTTCATTAAGAAGAACAGAATCTTATGCTTGTCGGATTGAACGGAAATCAATAGATAGTCAGAGAAGTAGAATAAGATCAATCTCCACAACGTGCCCAGGGACACCCCACAAAAAAATCCCTCACATTATTATCTCATGAAAAATCTAGCCAACACTATCTGCCTTTCACTCCTTGTATGTTTATTTCTGCCCTCCTGTAAAGAGGCTCCTAAAGAGACTGAGGTAAAGACCAAGAAGGTTCTCTACGTCACCCATTATCCTGGAAACTTTCATGATTACAAAGAACAAGAGGCGTTTTTCCAAGAATACGCCAAAGAAGCTTCTTGGGATGTGACGGTGATGAAAACAGACATTGGTATTGGATATGCCGATCTGAGAAGAGCGCGAAAAGGAAAAACTGAGGCAGATGCGGCGATCCGTAAAAAACATCCTCGCCACCAAAATTACGCCGAGCTTTTGGAGTTATTGAAAAAGAAAGATTTTGCGAAAGGATATGACGTGGTCGTCTATAACTTTTGCATCGCAGCGAGTGACGACCTAGAAGCCGCGCACAACATCATGGAACAAACCCGCACCAACGGGGTGCCGGCGATGTTGATCCACTGCACCATGCATTGTTTCTGGCCCACTTATAGAAATGGCACCGCTGGTATCATCCCCGGTAATAGTGGCCCAGCCAAGACCAGCCAGGCTCTGGTAGACAAATGGACTGCAAAGCATCTCGACGTTCCTTTCCCCGCTTGGGGAGATTTCACCGGCATTGCATCAAGCAAACATGGACCTCACACCCCAATCACTTACACGGTGGTCACTAAAGATCACCCTGCCGCCAAGCGCGTCACAAAAGATTTCGTGATGGAAGACACCGAGCTGTACGACAACCTTTATAAAGTCGATGGGGTGATCCCGATCGTGAGTGGCCAGCAAGGTGAATTAAAGGCCGTGGCCATGTGGGAGTGTCCGCAAGGAATCTCTAAAGTGATTGGCATCTCAGCCGGACACGCCATGCCTGACTGGACCAATGAAAACTTCAAGTTCCTAGTCATCGACGGCATTGATTACCTCATCGCCAACCCCAGCTCCAACGCTAACTAGAAGCTAGAAGTAGTAGGTAAGAAGTAGTAGAGGTAAGGTTTTGCACTCACTTTGCGAGCGAAGTGAGTGGATGTTCTAAGCGCTGGTTCTAGGGTTCTAGCTCGTATTCGTGCTCAAGTATCCAAGGTTTGTATGGAGGAGTATCCTCGTTATCGGCGTTTTTATTCCTTAGCAAGACACTACTGTGCACCAGCGCATGATCAGCTCTTTCTGGATTCCAGGAGCGTCGTTCCTTTCGGTAAAGCTTGGTCCATCGATTCCCACGTGAGTCATGCATGTGTCCATTCACATCCCATGCAATAGAGCTTAAATCTGGCCGGAACAAAATAAGTCCCTGTATCACCGCCATATCTATCATCCATTTTAATGGAATATTTGACAGGTCTTGTTCTTTATACCCACCACCAACATCGGTATGCATGCCACAAAACCAAACCTGTTTGATGAATTGGTGCGGTAAAGTATCAGCATCCCACAGGATGGGATGAAAGGTCTTTCTCTGGTCATCGATCGCTAATGCCTGATAGGCATGTTCAACTGATTCACTCAGTTTGAAATCGTGAAACCTGTGACGGAGTCCAGGAATGAGGTTGAGGAACACACTCAGGGGTTTGATCGGTAGGCCCAGCGCTGCCACCGTATCATAGCATCCCAGGAATCTTATCTTAGTCCACATCGAGTGGTGTGCCGCTACAAACTTCTCCGCTTTTTCTTGGCGCTTCTTTTTGTTTTGGATTTTGTAAATTTTATAGGCTTTTTTGATCAAGTCAGGACGCGACTTCGGCAATATTCCAAAGTAATGGATAAAGCTCGATAGGCTACGTAATGTCGCTGCCCCCCGGCTAAATCCGAACAGGTAGATCTGATCACCAGCTTCATAGTTTTCGAAAATAAAGGTATAGCAATCCATGATGTTCTTTGAAATACCCAATATAAATAGACAGACAAACTATAAAAAGGAACGGCAGTTCAAGCTTTGTAGCTTCAACAACTGTTCTATGGTCATAGACGTAACCCACCCCTAAACGGTAAACAGCTCCGCGCCAGCACTCACCTACCCCCTTATCACCCCATGAAAAACCCTCCGAAGACCAACCCCTTTTCTCCCCCTCTCCGATCTCCACAACAACGTCCTCAGGGACACAACTAAAAAAGCAAATACCTAGCAATCTCCGAGAATTTTCTTTTCTGTCCTCATCGTTTTAGAACCAGCTTCGTAATTTAGATTCCTGAGAGAGCTGAATAGACTTGATCCAGCCCACTACGTAGAAACCACGCGCGCTCGGTGTCGTCCTTAATTTTTTCTGCTCGCTCGATGAATTTCTGAATATCCTTGCTCACACTTGGGTCGATTGTTTTGTCCTTGGAAATAGCCACCATACAGTCGCTATAAATATCGGCACATTTACCAGGATCCCCGTTATTGAAGGCAGGGACACCCTTGTCGATCGCAGCTGCAATAAGCTTGGTCGGTGACTTCCTTGAGGCCGCTGACATCTTTTCGCTATTCTCATTCTTCGAATTCGGAAGAATCACTGCGTCGATGACGTGGATCACACCGTTATCGCAAATGATATCAGTCTTCACGATAGTAGCTCCGTTGACTTTGAATACCCCATCGGTAATCCCAAACTCAAGCGTTCCGCCACTGAGGGCCTTGGCCTGCTTCGCATTCAGGGCATCTCCAGCTGAGATATTACCAACAACGGCGTGGAGACTTAGGATAGCAATGAGCTTATCACGGTTTTCTGGTTTCAGCAGAGATTCAACGGTTCCCTCTGGCAGAGCAGCGAAAGCCGCGTCTGTGGGAGCGAAGACGGTGACGGGCTGATCCCCTGAAAGGGCATCGCCTAAACCAGCGGCTTCAACAGCAGCAAGCAGGGTATTAAAACCACCCGCTCTTTTCGCAACACTTGCGATATCATTGCCAGACTCAGGCGGGAGAATCACCGAGTCGATGACATGGATGATTCCATTCGAGCACTTGATGTCAGCATTAATAATGGCCGCATCATTCACCCGTACTTTACCATCGCTAAAGCTAATCTTGACGTCAGATCCCTGAACGGTCTTAGCTTGCTTAGCGGAGAGAGCTCCTGCCAGATCTACTGATCCGGATAGCACGTGGTAAGTCAAAACAGCCTGTAGCTTGTCTTTATTTTCAGGCTTCAAAAGATCTGCGACTGTTCCTTCAGGAAGCCTGGAGAATGCTTTGTCAGTTGGTGCAAAAACGGTGAAGGGTCCTTTACCTTGGAGAGTCTCTACAAGCTTCGCCTCGGTGAGCGCCGCCGCGAGTGTGCCAAAGCGTCCGTCCGCAAGAGCGATTGAAACAATATCTTTCGTGCCTGATTTTACTGCATCTGACTCGGCACCATAGGTGCGGATCCAGTCTACCTGCAACTCGAATGGCCCCGCTTTCTTATCTCCAAGAAGAAGCCCGATCCTACGGATTTTACCGGGATCGAATGTCTCTCTCTTCAAGCTCATTCCGCGAAAGCTCGCCGAAAAATCATCAAAAGGAACTTTAACCTCAACCCACTCATCCTTCTGGGTTTTGAAGTCTGCTGAAAAGGAGACTTCCCTTGAACGGAAGCGGGCATCGGTGCTAAATCTCATTTTGTAGGTTCGTCCGTCGCCCTTGACTCTGGCGACTAGGCCCTCGGCACCACTGAGATCTAAATCTAGATTCCCGCTACGCAATGAAGAAAAACCTCCGTTGTTCTTTAGCGATAGTTTCCCGTTAAAATTCAAAATACCATCCTTAGAAATCTGGATCTTACCCTGCGAAAGTCCACCCATAACACTATCGTCCACCACTCTCCAACCGAGCGCATCAGCCTCCTTGGGAGTGAATTCAGCTACTGAGTTTTCTGCTGCGCAAGCCAACATAGAACTAAGAGAAAGGCAAGCTGCCGTGCATATAGTTTTGTTGATAGAATATTTTGCGTAGCACTTGTAATGCTCTGCACTTGAGGAGGCATTGAGTCCGTATGCGATGGTTTTAACAATTAATTTTAGGTTCATAGTTTTAATTTTAAGGTTGGATTTTTATTGCACGAAAAAATAGTTCACTAATTAATACGCTGGATTTTTTGATTCAGATTCATCAAACTTACTATTTTCTCGAAGTGATCCATCATTTGGGTTTAAATATAAAAAAGTGATCACTATGAATCTATCCTCAACTATCCTCGCCTGCTCTCTTTTCATTGCACCAGCTTCTGCTGAAAAACTGCGGTGGCTGCCAGATTCTCAGCGGCAGGAAGGAGTTCCAAAAGGAACCGTATCGCGTCACGAGATACGTAGCGATGTGTTTGCAGGAACTCTGAGGCAATACTCTCTCTACGTGCCTGCAGAGTATGACCCTAAGAAACCTGCCGCAGTGATGGTTTTTCAAGATGGCCATGCGTATGTGAGCGAGAAAGGACAGTTCCGCACACCAATCGTACTTGATAATTTAATCCACAAGAAGCTGATGCCACCCACGATTGGGATCTTTGTGAATCCTGGTTTGAAGGTGGATAAAATTGAAGGTAAACAAGGCTGGGCGACTCATAAGAACAAGAGCAACCGAAGCGTAGAGTATGATTCTCTCAATGCCAACTATGCGGAGTTTCTAGAAAAAGAACTCCTTCCTGCTGTGGCAAAAAACTACAATCTCACAAAGGACCCAGAGCAACGAGCGATCTGCGGATTAAGCTCTGGAGGCATCTGCGCGTTCACCGTTGGCTGGGAGCGACCTGATCTATTTCGAAAAATAATGAGTCACATCGGATCATTCACTAATATCCGTGGAGGTCATGTTTACCCTGCATTGATCAGAAAAGAAAAAGCCCGCCCCCTCCGGGTCTATCTACAAGATGGCAAAGACGATCTCGATAACTCACATGGTAACTGGTGGCTCTCAAACCTACAGATGCAGAGCGCACTCGCATTTAGAAGATACGATCACTATTGGGCACCCACTGGCGGTGGTCACAGTGGAGAATATGGCGGTAGATTGTTCCCTGAAGCTCTGAAGTGGCTTTGGCGTAAGTAAGATTGGATTGTTTCTTTGACTTATGAGTCGTCAGTCTTCTTTATAGAGCGATGAATAAAATATCACGTTACGTTTTACTAGCATTGAGTGTCATTATTCTTGCTGGATCACACACACAAGTTTCCGCCAAGACGGTGAAGGTCTTCATTCTTGCTGGGCAATCGAATATGGAGGGACATGGTGCCATCACCAGTGATAAGAACGGAGGGATAGGCTCGCTCACCCATCTGGCTGATAACAACCCGCAATTTGCACACCTTAGGAAAGGGAAAAGCGGCTGGGCGGAGCGTGACGATGTCTCCATTTCTTATCTAGGACGGAAAGGACCACTGAAACCTGGGTTCGGAGCGCGGGAGACAAAGATTGGACCAGAACTCGGCTTCGGTCACGTGGTGGGAGATGCTATAGACGATCCAGTATTGCTGATCAAAACGGCGTGGGGAGGGAAGAGCCTTGCGGTTGATTTCCGCCCACCGAGCTCTGGTGGTCAAGTCGGCCCGTTCTATACCCAAATGGTATCCAATGTGAAAAATACCCTTGAGAATCTCAAAAAAGAATTTCCAAAACTAGGCTCAGATTATGAGATCGTTGGTTTTGCTTGGCATCAGGGCTGGAACGATGGCTGCGACATGGCCATGTGCCAAGAGTACGAGAAAAATATGCAGCATTTCATTCGCGATGTCCGCACGGAGTTCGCTACTCCTGATCTCCCCTTCGTCATTGCCGATAGCGGCTTTGGTGGAGGCACTGAAACCAGTGGCCGGCGCTTCATGATCCGGGATGCTCAAGCTGCTGCGGCGAAAGTAAAAGACCTTAAAAACGTTCATTGCGTGGTAACAGGGTCATTCTCCCGTTCTGTAGAAGCGTCCCCTTCAAAACAAGGCTACCACTGGAACAGTAATGCTGAAACGTATTACCTCATCGGTGAAGCAATGGGAAAAGCAGTTCTGGAGCTCATCGGAACATCAAAGCCCGCTAAAAAGAAGCGCGCACCACTGTATAATTTCCGCAACAGCGATGGCTCAAAATCATTTAAAGCTAGGCTCAAAAACTATGATGCCGCTACGGGCAAAGTCACCGTCATCAAATCTAACGGCATTGCTACCAGCTTCAACATAGATTTTCTCCATCCAGATGATCAGAAGTTTGTGAAGAAGTAACACTAATCCTTTTGGAAGTGATCGGTGATCGCTGATTAGTGATAACTCTTACGCATAGAGCAGACATCATTCGTAGATAAAGTTGGCAAGACAGGGCTGTATCGTTTAGGGTTCCGCCATGAGCTTGATCCACACGAAAAGCCGCTTCCGCTTCGCCCTCCATGCCACGTTCTGTGTCCTAGTCCTCGGTCTTACCACCGCTGGCTCACTGCCCGCCGCGGAATTATCCACTGCATTCCCAAAGGAAAAGCCACCGCTGGAATTAACACCGCGTCTCGGACGTCCGTTTGGCGACAACGCCGTCTTCCAACAGAAAATGCCGGTTCCAATCTGGGGCTGGACTCTTCCTGGCACTGACGTCGAGGTGACCTTTGACAAACAGAAGCATGTCACCAAGGCCGCTGCGGACGGACGTTTTGAAGTGAAACTGGACGCCATGCCCGCCGACAAGTTGAAGTCGGTGAATGACGCGCCTCCCGGTCGCACCCTGACCGTAATCACCCGTGCGGGCGGCAAGCAAGAGAAGAAGGAGTGTTCCAATATCCTGATTGGCGAGGTCTGGCTATGTTCTGGGCAATCGAATATGTCAGTGAGATTCAGTCACAAGCAGGGCACCAAAGAATCACAAGTCAACGCTGACTTCCCAGCGCTACGCTTTCTCGAAACCGAGTGGACCGTCAGCACTCCCAAGACCGTAGGCAGATGCTATAGCATCGCTTTTGTCTTTGGTCGCAAGCTGCAAAGCGAACTGCTCGTCCCCATCGGACTGATGAATGCAGCGGTGGCGGGAACAGGTATCGAAGGTTGGCAGTACATTGCTCCCGGCGAAACTCCGATCAAAACAAAGTATCAAAATTTCATCCCAAAGATCGAGCCATTGGTAGGTCACGCAATGCGCGGTGCCCTCTGGTATCAGGGAGAGGCCAACGTCAAGAATGGCAAGGACTACCTGCCGAAGCTGAAGCGACTCATCGATGGTTGGCGCGGAGTCTGGAATCAAGGAGACTACCCTTTCTACTTCGTCCAGCTCGCGGCACAGGGTCAATCACCCACAGACCAACCTGCCGGTGGTGACGGCCGGGCAGCTATCCGAAACGCCCAGTTCGAGGCGCTTAGTATCCCCAACACCGGCATGGCAGTCGCCATCGACATTGGCGAGAAGAAAGAACACCCATTTAACAAGTATGACGTCGGTCTGCGGCTTGCCTACTGGGCTCTGCACAACGATTACGGAAAAAAAGAAGTGGTGCCTAGCGGACCACTCTACAAGAACCACAAGATCGAGGGCAGCACCATCCGCGTGAAATTCAATTACGCGGGGAATGGACTAATGCTCGCCAACAAGGACCGATTCCAGCCACCAGTTCCAACACCAGATGTGGCGATACCGTGGTTATCAATCCAGGCCAAGGATGGTAAGTGGCACTGGGCGGTGGGCAAGATCGAGGGCAGCGACCTGATCGTTTCCTCTAAGGCAGTGGCCGAACCGATCGCGGTTCGTTACGGCTACACCCAGTTTCCAGTCGGCTGTAATCTCTACAACAAAACCGGCCTTCCAGCCTCCCCCTTCAGCACCTCAGGCTATTAACCAGGGCAGCCACCCCACAATAATATTGTCAGAAAATAATGAACCAGCGAAGCAATCACTTAGCTTAGCTAGAAACGATATAAATAAATCTAACATGAGAAAATTAATACAACTACCGATCGCTCTTTTGATGATCAGTTCGGCACTATTTGGTGCAGCTGATCCAGAACCTACTAGCCCAAAAACAGAACAGACGCTGGAAGCTCAGTGCAGTTCACCTTTCAGAGACAACGCTATTTTGCAACAGCAGATCAAGCTACCAGTCTGGGGGGCATCTTTAGCAGACGCGAAAGTCACCGTCAGCTTCGATGGTCAAATCAAAACAACTACAGCTGATACAGATGGCAAATGGAGAGTCGTGCTAGATCCAATGGATGCGGTCAAACTCAAATCTGTCAATGACTGTCCCGCTGGCAAGTCCATGACGATTGTTTGCGAAAAGGATGGCAAGAAGGCAGTCAAAGAAATTAAGAACCTCGTCCTTGGCGATATTTGGCTCTGCGTTGGTCAGTCTAATATGGCAGGATCAATCAAGACCAACAAGACCCGTCATCACCCACAAGACACACTAGAGAAAGCAAACTACCCAGCGCTTCGACAGTATGGATCCGAGGACGATAAAGAATGGGTTGTCTGCACACCAGAAACAGCACCGGGTTTCAAAAAGGTCGCGTTTTTCTTCGGTCGCAGACTGCAGAGCGATGCCTTGGTGCCTGTTGGGCTCATCACTGCCGCAGTAGGAGGCTCTAATATCGAAAGCTGGCTGAATCAGGAGCCATACGAAACAGGTAAGAATCACCTGAAATTTATCGACCCAATCGCTGGCTCCAGTCTGCGAGGGGTGATCTGGTATCAAGGTGAGAGTAATGAAAAAGATCGTCGCCATTATGAACCAAAACTAAAATCTCTGATCACTGGGTGGCGGAAAATTTGGGCTCAAGGCGACTTCCCTGTTTACTATGTCCAGCTACCAGGAATCGGAGTTTCCACACTCGAAAACCCAGCTGGTGGCGATGGCCGAGCTGAGATTCGCCAAGCCTACGTAGGGGCTCTTGCTCTCGACAACACTGGATTAGTAGTGACCATTGACGTGGGCGCCAAAGGTGAGCATCCACCAAATAAATACGACACCGGAGTCCGTCTAGCACGCTTAGCTCTGAACAATACTTACGGATTCGAAAAAATAGCCACCAGCCCTCTCTACAAAAAGCACGTGATCAAAGGTAGCGGCATTCTCGTTTCCTTTAGCCAGGCAGAAAATGGGCTGATGATCGCAAAGAAAGAAGGCTTTTTACCCCCAGTCCCAATGCCTGACACCAAGCTCCAGTGGCTGTCAATCCAAGCCAAAGACGGCAGCTGGCACTGGGCTGATGGAAAGATTGATGGATCGGATTTGATGGTCTCTTGTAAGGATGTAGCCGAGCCGATCGCCGTCCGTTACGCCTACACTCAGCATCCGTGCGGTAACCTGCTCTACAATAAGCAAGGTCAGCCAGTTAGCCCTTTTAGTACGATTGGCTACGGACCGGAGTTAATCCCCCAGCCGAAGAAGAAGAAGCGCTAGAGACAAATTTTTTTGGATTCACACACCAAGGTCACTCAATTTGGGAGACGTCGAATCATATTACTTTCATTTTTCCCAGAGACGAAATCCACCAGTGAAGGCGGCTGAGTTGTCTACCTCGCGGGCATCTTCTGGGAAAGGATCTAGGTCTGCTGCGTTGCCACCACCGATGACTAAGTCGGTAGCACAAAAGGCATGACGTAGAGCTTTAATAATACGGAAGGAATGCTTTAACCATCGTTTATCACCCAGTCGCTCACGTCCTTCTTTACCTAAGTAATCTTCGAGGCTTTTCTTGGTCTTTTTGTAGGGTAAATGGCCCGCCTCCAGTGGAATAATAGTGCCGTCGACTATCAGCGTGGTCCCGAGGCCCGTGCCAAAACCAAGGAAGAGCATCGTGCCGCCTTTATAACAGCCGAGTGCCTGGATCGCCGCATCATTGATGAGTTTTACTGGGCACTTAAATGCCTTAACAAAGTCGAACCCGACCCAACCCGACCCAAGGTTCACCGGCTCTTTCTGAACCCGTTCATCGCGCACGACACAGGGAACGCCGAGCGAGATAACATCATATTTCCAGCCTGCTTCACTCGCGGCAGCAATGACCTGATCCACCATACTCTGGGCGCTCATGTCTTTATCAGAGGGAATTTTAATACGTGATTCAGCACCAGTCGCAAGTAACTTGATGTTTGTTCCACCCACATCGATAACGAGAACTTTTCTCTTTGTCTTTTTTGCTGCCATGGCTTCCATTATATTGCGATTAGCTTGTCGAGGACAATCTAATTATTATCCAAAATGAACTAACTATGAAACCCCAAAAATACTCCACCCAATGACTGACATCAGCCTCTGCTCTGCCTAGGTAGTAATTATGTGATGAACCTACACTAATAGCAGAGTAATAGTTTTCTAGATTTCTAGCGTAGTATTCCTCAAGTGAGTAGATGCCCTTTAATCCATAGCCTGAGAGGTGAAGGATGAGATTGGTGAGCAGTGACTGGAAGACTAGTAAAGGACTGCCGTAAGACCTCAATATCCATGAGATACTGAGTAGTCTTCGGACTGATGATGAAATGAGACTGGAAAATTAGATTAAGAGTAATATTCTAGTAAATTGCGAGTAAATTACTCATTAAAACCATTCCTAGACCCAGAACATAACCCTTCTCACCGAGCTGTCTTCAGTCTAATCATTTGCGTGATCGCGGAATGTGAGGTGGTCATTGCGGTCGTGTAGGATCCCAACGAGGTATTTTGCCGTTAGTAAGACTACCCAGCGCCCATCCTGGTCTCGGGCGATGACACTGCCTGAGGGAAGCTGCACCTCGGGTGGATCAAGAGATCTTCGAGATGGATCGGGCTCGTTCTCCTCAAACCACTGAACAATCGACCAAGGCGGGTTTTCAAGTCTAGTTTCGACATTGTATTCCGAGATAAGTCGCGCCTGCAAGACCTCGAATTGGAGTGGTCCAACCGCCCCCCAGAGAGGAACACTCTGAGCACTTCCGTGAACTTGGTAAGCTTGAGCCACTCCTTCTTTCATCAACTGCTCTATTCCTGAGCGGTAACGTTTAATATTGGCGGTGTCACTATTGATGATGTAGGCAAAGCACTCGGGTGTGAAGCGAGGCATCTCATTATAGACCACTTTCGGGTCGCTAGTCAGCGTGTCTCCGATGAGAAAATTATAGTTTCCAACGAGGGCGAGAATATCTCCAGTATAGGCGACGTCTAGAGTTTCGCGATCCTGACCGAATAACTTTTGGGCGTTCGCGAGTCTTACTTTCTTTCCCGTCCGCTGATCCGTGATCTGCATATCCCGTTCGAATATCCCGGAAACAATCCGCACGAATACCGCCCTGTCACGGTGTCGTGGATTCATGTTTGCTTGAATTTTGAATACAAATCCCGAAAAATTATTGGTGTTGGGAGCAATCATTTCGCCACCATTGGCACGACCTGTCGGCGCCGGAGCCATTTCCAGAAAGCTCTCCAGCATGTTCTGAACTCCAAAGTTGTTCATCGCACTGCCGAAATAAATGGGCATTTGTTCGCCAGCGAGAACCCGCTCGATGTCGAGAGGCTCGGTCAGACCATCGAGCATTTCGACTTCCTGGGTCACGGTCTCGTAGAGTTCATCATCTAATGCCTCGCGGACTTTCTCATCCTCGATGCCGGCGACTTCGAGAGGAGCTTTGAATGCGCCGTGGGCGGTTC
>Ga0115005_10002314_pt1 | contig 15245 bp, 10 predicted proteins | sample ArcOceMetagenome_FD_87163 | JGI IMG/M metagenome (GOLD analysis project Ga0115005, IMG submission 87163) | Marine eukaryotic phytoplankton communities from Arctic Ocean - Arctic Ocean - Greenland ARC118M Metagenome | ecosystem: Environmental > Aquatic > Marine > Oceanic | place: Arctic Ocean... | reverse complement strand
CTTGGCTATATCTTTTACTTTTACCTTTTTATTATCTGTTTTTACAATATTCGGTTTTAGTATGTAATCCTTGTAATCGTCCAGGTCGCCATCAAAAACATCAACTGTCTTATTATCAACAAGGTAAAAGGTATCAACAGAACTGCTTAGAAGATGCCTGTCATGAGAAATTAGAAGGATAGCTCCTTTAAATGATTGAAGTGCCATTGTTAAAGCATGTCGCATGTCCATATCCAAGTGATTGGTAGGCTCATCCATTAATAAAATATTAGGTTTTTGGTAGGCAATAATAGCAAATGCTAATCTTGCCTTTTCACCACCTGAGAATAAGTCTATTGGCTCTTTAACCTTGTCTCCCTTGAAATTAAATCCACCGAGATAGGTTCTTATTTGCTTCTCAGCTTTTGTTTCATCAAGTTTATAGATATGTGAAAAGGCGGAGATAGATAAATCAAGGTCATCAACCTGATGTTGAGAGAAGTACCCTACTTTAAAATTATTACCAGCTAGACGCTCACCATCTATTAAAGGAATAGTACCTACTAAAGATTTTATTAGCGTTGACTTACCAGCGCCATTTGGACCAAGTAGACCTATACGATCCCCTGGACTAATTGAAAGGTTAATGTTTGATAAGATAACCTCTTCATAGCCTAAATTGGAGGTGTTTAGTGAGACCAATGGGTTAGATATCTTTTCTGTTTCAGGAATAGTAAAGCTAAAGGGTGAATCAATATGAGCTGGGGCTATTAATTCCATTTTCTCAAGAGCTTTTACTCTGCTTTGTGCCTGTCTTGCTTTTGTTGCTTTTGCTTTAAATCTATTGATGAAGCTCTGCATATGGGCTACTTCTTTCTGTTGCTTAATGAAGTTACTTTCAACCTCTGCCATACGCTCAGCTCGGATAATCTCAAATTGAGAGTAGTTACCGGTATAAAGTTCAATAGATTGTCTGTGAAGGTGGGCTATAGAGCTAACGCAATCATCTAAGAATTCTCTATCATGTGAAATTAGTAGCAAGGCTCCTGGAAATGATTTTATCCAATCAGAGAGCCATAAAATAGCATCTAAGTCTAAGTGATTGGTAGGCTCATCAAGCAACATTAGATCTGAAGGTTGCATTAAAGTTTTAGCCAAATTTAATCTCACTCTCCAGCCACCTGAAAAGTCTTTTAGTGATTTACCAAAATCTTCCTGCTTAAAGCCTAACCCACTCATAAGCTTTTCCGCCTTTGATTGGGCTGTATAGCCTCCTAAAGAAGAGTAATTTTCATATAGTTCACCGAGGAGCTCAAATTTCTCATCATTCTCTGCTTTGGATATTTCTTCCTGTATCTCAAGTAACCTAAAATCTCCTGAGAGAACGTAATCAAGAGCCACTTCATCTGATGATGGGACTTCTTGGGCTAGGTATGAAATCCTAAGAGAGCTAGGAAAATTGATGCAACTTTGATCTATTTCAAGTTCACCTTTAATAATTTTAAAAAGACTGGTTTTCCCTGTACCGTTTGCGCCAACAAGACCAACTTTTTGATGATGATGAATCATGAATGAAACATCATCAAAGAGAGTCTTCCCGCCGAGAACTAGTTCTAAATTATTAAAAGAAAGCATTATATGGGTTTAAAAAAAAGCTAGTGTATCAAATGAAAAATCTAAAGCAATTAATGGTTCAACAATTAGGTATTTAAACCGGCGCTATATCCCGAAGCCCATGCCCATTGAAAATTAAATCCTCCAAGATGACCGGTGACATCTAGAACCTCACCTATAAAAAATAACCCAGGTTGGTTTAATACTTCCATTGTCTTTGAGCTTATTTGATGAACGTCAACACCTCCAAGAGTGACTTCTGCTGTCCGATATCCCTCTGTAGATGAAGGTTTTAATAGCCAATTATTTAAACTATCAGCAATTAAAGTAATTTCTGCTTTAGACCATTCCGCCAATGGTTTCTCAGAAAAGTTGCTCCATAATAAAGATTCTAATTCAGCAACAAGCGCTTTAGACATAAAGGCATTTAGAAAAGATCTTAATAAAAGCTTTGGGCTATGATGCTTTGCTTCGGTAATTAATAAATTAGCGTCATGGCTCGGTAATAAATTTATAGCTATATGATCACCCTCTTTCCAATAGCTAGAAATTTGTAATACCGCTGGGCCGCTCAATCCCCTGTGAGTGAAAAGAATATCTTCTTCAAAACTTTGTCCATTACAAGAGATTCTTATTCCATGAGAAACACCTGAAAGCCTTCCACATATCTCACTCATATAATCAGTGAATATAAAGGGAACTAAACCAGCTCTCAATGAAGTAACAGATAAATTAAATTGCTTTGCAAGGTCATAGCCAAAACCACTGCCACCAAGAGTTGGAATTGATAGTGCTCCAGTAGCCACAATTAGGGATGATGTAATATATTTTGTAATCATCTTATCTTCAGACTTATCGTTAATAGTAGAAACTGAATAACTACTTTCCACTTTATTAAAATGTACTTTTGAAGCATTAGTATTTTTAATAAGATCAACATTATGCAATTCACATTCGTTTAATAGTAACTGAACAATGTCTTTAGCAGAATTAACGCAAAATAGCTGATTGCGCTTCTTGGTATCGTGCTCAATACCGTAAGAATCTACTAAATCTATAAAATCTTGAGGAGAGTAGCTACTTAATGCTGATTTACAGAAATGTTCATTTTTAGAAATAAAATTATCAGGGTCAACAAAATGATTAGTAAAGTTACATTTTCCTCCACCTGACATAAGAATTTTTTTACCAGCTTTATTTGATTTTTCTATAACAAGAACTTTTTTATTTCTCTTTGCTGCAGTGATTGCCGAAAAGAGACCGGCTGCCCCTGCGCCTAGGACTATGACATCGTATGTATTAACCAACTTAGACATTTAAATTATTTTATAGAACAATACTAACCTTTTCTATTTTTACTTCTTGTTCTATGGTTGAATCCAGCTCTAGGATTAAAGTTTTTCTTTTTCTTTTTATCTCCAGAAGGGACTACTTCGATTGGTTCAAAGCCTGCTACCTCTACCCTAGGCAGAGTTTGATTTAGTAACTTTTCAATATCCTTAAGTAAACGGAATTCATCAGAGCTAACAAGAGTTATCGCCTTTCCCTCATCGCCACCTCTTCCAGTTCTTCCAATTCTATGAATATAATCCTTTGCCACAGTAGGAACATCAAAGTTTATTACTTGTGACATTTTCTTGATGTCAATTCCACGAGCCGCAACATCTGTTGCTACAAGTATCTTAGTTTTATTATTTTTAAATGCTTCAAGGGCTTTCATTCTATTATTCTGTGTTTTATTTCCATGAATAGCTTGTGCTTTAATACCAACCTTATCCAGTTGCTTCTGGAGTCTATCTGCACCGTGCTTTGTTCTAGTAAAGACTAATGCCTGTGACCATCCTTCAGTCTCAATAAGCTCAATTAAGAGTTCTGCTTTTCTTGATTTATCGACCGGATGAACATAATGCTCAATATTAGCCCCTGTTTCTCCATCGGTGGTAACAGATATCTCTATAGCACGTTCTGATAATTCTTTAGCTAATGCTCTAAAAGAGTTAGAAAAGGTAGCTGTAAACATTAAATTTTGTCTTCTTTCAGGAAGAAGACCTACTATTTTTTTAATATCATGAATAAAGCCCATATCTAACATTTGATCAGCTTCGTCAAGAACTAAAATTTCAATATTTTTAAAATTGACTGATTTCTGGTTATATAGGTCTAATAATCTGCCAGGAGTAGCGACTAATACATCAACTCCTTTTCGTAATTTTAATTGTTGATTATGGATTCTAGCTCCACCATAAACAGCCGTAGATCTAGTTCCTAAATACTTACTATATGTATTAACATTTTCGTTAACCTGCGCGGCCAATTCTCTTGTTGGAGTTATTATTAAAGCCCTTAACTGATGGCCTTTAAACGCATTTTTTGGATCTGAAAGTTTGTGCAATATTGGAAGGACAAATGCAGCTGTTTTCCCGGTCCCAGTCTGTGCAGCTGCCATTACATCGCTATTATTTAGAATTGCAGGTATTACCTCGGCCTGAATCGGGGTAGGTTTATCGTATTTTTGATCTTTTAATGATCTAACAATTGGGTCTGATAATTTTAGATCATCAAAATTCATTTATAGCCTTTGCTTAATTAATGCCGGAAGAGTACAGATAAGTTGTGTAATGGTCAATCTTTTAAAATAATCAATATTAATCATAAGGAGTAAGGTTTTTAAAGGAGCTAGATAACTTTATATTTATAAAATCATATTGATACTTCTATCTATAACCCAATAGAAACCAACACCACCCAAAAGATAGGAAACAAAAATAGGGTAATTAATTTGAAGTGAACTTCTTTTGATTACATAAATACATAGTAGGAATATTAGTATTACTAGAATCTGACCAATTTCTATTCCTATATTAAAAAATAGTAACGAGTAAAAGAGGTTGCTATCACTTAAACCTATTTCAGTAAGTGCTGATGCAAACCCAAATCCATGAAGCAATCCAAATCCAAAAGCAATGAACCAAGGAGTAGTTTTATATAGTTTATTTTGGCTAATCTCTAAAGCTAGATAAACAATGGTAACAGCGATTAAAATTTCAACTGTTGATTGGGGTATTAGTAGAGTGCCAGTGACAGAAAGGGCTAACGTAATACTGTGAGCTAAGGTAAATGCAGTGACTGTTTTGATAACGTTAAAAAAGCCGCTAACAATAAGAAGGAGGCCAAGTAAAAATAAGATATGGTCTAAGCCTGAAAATAAGTGGGCCAAACCTAAGTTAAAATAACCACTTCCATAAATAGTAATTTTCTTAGGCACGAGTAACTTTGAATTTCTTAAATTAATAAGACCCTCGAAGACTTGGCCGTCAAGGTAGTTAATTGTTACTAGAGCATCGGTTAAAACACTTAGATCAGTAATTTCTAGATAATCTCCTTTGATGGAGGATTCACAATCTAACTTAATATTTTCAACAACATACTTGCCTTGATAATAAAGAGATTCATTGACTCTTGAGCAAGCAAGCGGAAATACCACCTCGCCTCTTTGGCCAATATTCTTTTTAGGGTACATCCACTGAGCTTGATATTCAAAGGCTACCTCATCGATTTCATTAAGGACAAGATGAGCAGGATTAAACTCATGAGCTGATAGATATGATGGGACGAGAATGCTAGTAATTAGTAAAAGAGCAGCTACCCTATTCATCAAACTTTAAGTTTGGATTTATTATTACCTTATATTCAGACTTAATTTGATCTATATAGTTACTGACTGCTGCTTCTTTATTAAACGAAATTAGATCAACTTCTACCTGTTTAAGAACTTGAGCAATTTCAGGGTAGTAACCTGATTTTGAATATATTACGAAAACAATATGATGTCCAAATGATGACTTGTAAGGCCCAACCCATTGATTTAACTTAACTTGATTAAAGTTTAAGGCAAACTGCCTGCCAAAATTTCCTGATATTTCATCAAGATTGTTATCGCTAAAACTTTTACCCAAAAAAAAGGGATCCGATTTTATAGCCTGATTATTATTTATAACTTTTTTGAAAGCTATGTTTGACCTTTCTTCAGAATTATTTTCTGCTGAAAAGAAGTAATGCTTAAAGGTATATGTTGGTTGAATATAATACTTTTCTTTATTGGATGTATAAAAATCTGTAAGGTCTTTATTTGAAGGTATGTCGGCCATAGATTCTTGTTTTAAAAAAGTTATTTTTTGCGCGAGTCTTCTTTTAATAATTCTATCTTCTCTATCTAGTCCTAAAAGAAGAGCCTCTCTGTATAAAATTTCCTCCTCTACTAAATTACTAATAATCCTACTAATCTCATCATCAGTTGGATTTCGACCGACTTGAGATTTCCAAGCGCTAATCAGACTAGTAATTTCTTGATCTGAGATAAAAATATCTTTCGTATTTTGATCAGAATTAAACCCTATATCAATAAGATATATGAGTAATCCAATTATAAAAAATACAGTTATTTTAGATTTCAATTTAAAACTACTTTAAGGATTAATATTATTAACTATCGCCTAAGGATATAGTCCCGCCTAGAGGGATAACCACAATATCACTTGCAGCTGGGACATACCATATAGGTGATGACCATGCTCTTTCTTGGAGAGTCTCATGAAGATCCTCTCTTGGTGTGACACCTGCCCTAACAGCATCCCATGAAGACCATCTACATGTTGGGTTTTCAAGAACTCTTACGTAATAGAAGGATTTTATAGATGGATCAAAATCTGGATCATTCCAGACTGTCTTGAGCTCTGAGGCACCGACACCTTGAGTTATTGAGCAGTCTGCAATACTAACCTTCGCTCCATTATCAGGACATCTATAAGTAATAGGATCAACACTCAAGCCATCCGAACAAGCTACATCATAGACTTTCTCATTAGGCGTACCGCTATCTATATCAATCCATCCTTTAATAATTTGAACTCTTTGGAGTGCTGCTCCATTTTTATCCTTTTGAGCCCATACAAGAAAATCTGGAGCTTGATTATCATCATTTAATAAGTCAGCACCCATAGTTACACCCTTTTCATAAGCTTCACTTACTAATGTATCCGAGGATAGGTCTATGGAAGCTAAGTCATAGCCTGCAAAAAATCTCACAGCAATTCTAGTTCCAGTAGTTGCAAAAGTTTCTTTTCTTTTAAAAGCTTCAAAAATTGAATCCCTTGTATTTTCTTCAGCCCAAGCAACTGCTAAACCAGAAGCTCCCCATTGAGTAAAACCTGTATTACTATAGGTACCCTGATTCATGTCAATGGTCGAAATTGGCTGATTAAATTCAGCTGAGTATTCTTTTAGATCGTTAATTTGCTGTCCAGATAAAGGAATAGAGCCTCTATTTGCCGCTGCACCATCAAGAAGACCAACTTTTGACCAATAATTATCTTCATCATAAGAGCCTGCTCCAGTATGCGTATCACTAGAACCAATTAAACCAAATTTATAGGGATTTCCTTGACCGCTGAAATCAAGCGTCAACCCATTAAGATAAGCTTCCCTTACATAACCTCCTGAAGGTCTGCTAAAGGTTGGGGGTCTACTGCCTACCCTTTTATCCATAATTTCAAAATCAGCCCATTCATCATCAGGCGAGAGAAGAGGATGGGTATCTGAAGTTCCCTTAACTTGCGTAATTTCAACAACAGGTTCATTTCTCATTCTTTTTTCAGCATAAGCTCTATTGATAGCTCCGCCTTTAAATGTTTCCATTTCAAACATCTGCCCATTAGATCCATTGCTATTATGTGGCATAGAGATTGTATCAACACCTTTTTCTCTTAAGCCATCCTGCCATGTCCACAAATCCTCTGGATTGATTGAGTCAATTCTTGTCCAAGGCCTTATTGGGGCTGTTGAGGAATTAAATAAAACATTTCTATGAAGGTTGCCCCCTTCAGTATCAGTTGATGTGGTGAATTCGTAACCAATAAAAGCCGTAAAATTACCAGGATCATTATGCTCATTAGCAGATCTAACAATATCCTCCCAAGCAGATTTATGCACATCGTAATCAAAAGACGCTAAAGCTAATTGAATATTTTTAGTAAAATAAGCCTTCATCGTATTTATATGCCACCAAGGCTGAGGATTAATAATAGTCTGAGCTAAAACTGAACTAAAAATATTAGCTCTTTCCGCTGTTGAGTCGGCTGTTAGGTTTTCAGGTCTATTTAAGTTATGAAAAGGTTTTGCAAAATCCTGTTTAGAAATATCAGTTGATGTATCTGCATATGCTTGAATCATCCCCATGTAAAAACCATGGTCCGTAACAGAGTAAAAATCTAGAGGCTCTTGAAGCTTCATCTCATAGCCCAACGGATGAGATATGCCCTCTCCTTTAGCATACTTATATGCGTCATCAGGTGATGCAGTTACACCAAAAACATACGCATCAAAAGAATATTTAGTATGAACATGTACGTCGCCATAATAAGCATTTCTATCTTTATTGGCTAAGGGCATCGCTTTAGCGGCTGCTGGTTTTTCAAGAGAAAAGTCCATTAACTCAAGAGAGGAATCAGATTGAAGGTTTTTAAATAAACTTAATACTGGTCTTTTGTCATATATATCAAGATAGATTAATGAAAGTGTTAATAAGTAAACAGCTGGAACTGCTATTAAAATACCTTTTAAAATCTTACCATTCATCATGTTTTCCTAAATTATTTACTTTAATCTTATCATAAGAGGTCTTTAAATTAGGCAAATTGCTTATTCAAATAATACAAGTAATTCAAGCATAATTGCACAACGAACCCAAACTCTATGGAGGAAAAGGCAGTTGTTTAATATTAATTGTGTCTCCTGTAAAATTGTATATATGATTGTTCGTTAAAAATTGCTAAATAGTAGAAAATGCTATCAATAAAGAATTAACAATTTCAAACTATTGGTTCTTCTGCTAACATTTTTTATAGAGTTTTCAGAGAGTTTTCAAATCATGCGCCTGTAGCTCAGTTGGATAGAGTACTTGGCTTCGAACCAAGGGGTCGGGAGTTCGAATCTTCCCGGGCGCACCAAATAAAATACAAAAAAAACCCCTCAAATGAGGGGTTCTATATATTAATTTATATTAAAAGTTTGTTGTAAAACTAATTCCAGCAGTCCTAGGAGGCCCGCTATAAAACATAAGATATCCTATACCAGACGCATCAAATCCTGCAAATGAATACTCTTCATCGGCTAAATTTTCAACGAAAAGGTTTACTGTTGTTGATTCAGTTACCATCATATTCACATTTAAATTAACTAATGTATATTCAGGCATTGTTAAATGTCCATTACCACCATTACTAATACATCCAGAGTAAGTAGGAAGAGGATTGCAATCCATGCCTGGAGAAGTCTTATAGGTAGAATCAATATTCTCGCCTGTTGTATAAGATCTTAATACAGTTGTAGTTGGAATATTAGCTAACATTCCGGTATGAGTTAACGAAAGGTTGTAACTTCCGTCTTCTGAACCAAAGACATTATATTCAAGCTCAGCACCTTCATCACCTTCTACATAGGCATAACCCATTCCTAAAGATATTGAATCTGATAATTGATATCTTAGGTCAAACTCGTAACCTTCCATTGCTACAACAGGCTGAATTGTTGTTACGATAGTTGGAGTACCTGAGGCAGTCGTTCCACCGGTGATACTTGATTTATTTAAGAAATCTTGATTATAAACTGCGGCTTCTAATTTTAACTTACCATCCATAAATGATGACTTGGTACCAAATTCCATAACCTCAGTTAGTTCTTCTGGTAAAGCTACAGCTCCAGCACCTAAGATTGAGTCACTTGCATTACCTGGCATATAGCCTTCACTATAAGATGCATAAATCATATTGCCGTTATCAAAAGTATAATCAGCAATAAATCTCATTGAGTCATTTTCATACGTTCTTTCAATAGTACAAAGACCTGTTCCACCAGCCAAAGGATTTGAAAAAGATCCATATACTGGATCACATTTTGATGCGTGATATCTAGCACTGCCAGTAGCTAAACCAACTTCCCATGCATCAGCACCTGCTATCTGAAAAGGCGCAACTGCTGCTGCTAACGGTGCTAAATAAGGAGACACACCGGTTAATCCAATATACAAATAAGTTGGATTTAAGTTCATACCACCCACTGGATATTTTGCAGAATTTGTTTGCCCTTTAGTGTCCTCTGAAGTTCTATATCCAAAAGTTAAATTTAATTTATCTGTTGCGGAATATGTTAATTCACCGTAAAGAGCTTCTGATTGTGATGAGGATGTTAGATACTCAGTTGCGTTACCCAGCTGAGTAACAGCCATGGTTGCTACATCTGCTAAGTTAACAGGTAATCCAGCAAGAGCATCCATACCTATTCCTAGAGGTATCAAATCAGATGAAGCTTTAAATCCAGCACCAAGTATAGTGTCGTTTATGCCAGTACCATCGACATCAGATTCAAAATATCCAACAGTATATTGAACTCTATCGTCCATAGCCGAACCAGAAAATCTTATCTCAGTTGTTTCACCATCGGATGTTGTTTGTCGAGGTCCAACAATATACATATCATCATTTTCTGTTGAAGTATTTCCAAATCCCCATACATCCTCTTTATCATCACTCTCTGCTGTAGCATGAATAAAGTTAAGTGTTCCAATACCTAAATCATATGTTAGTTTGAATTGAGTTTTATCAATATTCATATTTTGCCCACCATATGACTCGTCATGATAAGTTTCATAATGACCTGATGAAGAACAATTGTCATACACTCTTTGTTTTTGCGCAGATGTAAAACCTGCAAAAGCAGACGCACCTGAGAGTGTTGAACCAGTTGTATAAACATTACAATTTGCACCCAGGGCTGTTCCGTCAGTTTGGAAGGTTGATACGGTATAAAGCATGCTTAAACTTTCAGTTATATCAACACCGAGCATAGCCCTCGCTGAAAGATTATCAATATCGCCACTATTTTTACCAAAACTATCTAGATTTTTAATGTACCCATCCTGTGTTTTATCTATTCCAACAACCCTAAGAGAAGCATTTGATGTTAATGGAACGTTTATCATAGTTGAGACGCTATTCAAGTTTCTTTGGCCCATAGAGACCTTCACAGATGACTCAAATTCTCCAATTACCGGCGTGTTGCTATTAACAAGTATTGCACCAGAGGTTGTATTCTTTCCAAAAAGCGTTCCTTGAGGGCCCTTTAAAACTTGAACGTTATTAGTGTCAAATAAATCAAAAAGCGTACCTTGTGGTCTAATTTGATAAACATCATCAACATATACTGCAATTTTTTGATCCCATTGCGCTGAACTTCTTGTAGCACCTAATCCTCTAATACCAATTGCGACGCTATTTTGTGCAAAGATAGAATTACCGATTGATAAACCAGGAACCAGCTCCTCTAAAAATTCTATGTTGTTAATCCCGCTCTCTTCTAGATCATTTCCAGAGAAAGCACTTATTGCTATTGGAACATCTGATACAGACTCTGTTCTTCTTCTGGCTGTAGTAACTACCTCTTCAATATTATTAACTGATTCATCAGATGAATCTTGAGCGTGAACAGTTACAACTGAAAGTAACATTAATGAAAAAATAAAACGATTTAGTTTAAATAAAATATTCAATGTAATTCCCCCTTTATAGAATTTTACTTTCTAATCTTATTTGACTAAGGGACTTGTTGGGCTTATTAAAATATAGTTTTTTTATATATATAAAACAGACATATATGTTTAAATATAGTTACTATTTTTATATATATTTTATATATATAAAATGAACAAATTAAGACCATTCTCTAAAACTATTCCTCAGCGCAATTAGCAACTGATTCTGTAAATATATCTATAGTAAAAAAGTTTGCGCAATCAACATGTGGATATTTTCTTTGATAAATGTAATCTTTCGTTACTGATTAATGAATTAAAATAGAAATTAATATTAAGTCGAACCCGCAAATAGGAAACTAAATTACAACAAAAATACTCTAGCTATTTGGGATTGTAAAAACGTAGTACTGAGTCTTTTAAACTCCATATCCTTACATAGAAGATATCTAATAAATAATTTTGATAATTTCTCCAGGGAGCTTTTCTTCCTTGTTGGGGAAGTTTATCTAGTGCTCTTTGAACGTAACCTGAGGTGAAATCGATATAGTTATCATCTGCCTCTGCGCGAGCATCTTGATCTGCCATACAGGCAGAGACACCCTCTTTATCCATCTGATTAATTAATCTGCATACATATTCTGCCGTAAGATCTGCTCTTAGTGTCCATGAAGCATTTACATAGCCAAATGAGAAGGCCAAGTTAGGGACTCCTCCCAGCATCATTCCTTTATATGCTAAATGATTATGAGGTTCTACTTTTACTCCATCAATATTAATAGCTATATCACTCAATACATTTAATTCAATGCCTGTAGCAGTTATGACTATGTCAGCATTTAGTTTCTTACCAGACTTTAATAAGATTCCATCTTCCATAAATATGTCAATGTGATCTGTAATAACGCTAGAAGTACCATTGTTGATAGATTTAAAAAGGTCACCGTCTGGGACTAGACAAACTCTTTGATCCCATGGCTTGTAGCTTGGGGTAAAGTGCTTATCCACATCATAATCATCACCTAACTCATCTTTAATCATATTAATGATTTTTGTTTTTGTGGCTTCTGGATAGGATCTAGCAAAATAGAACATATAGTATGTTGATAATATATTTTTCCATCTTGTAACAAAGTAAGCCAACTTTAGAGGTAAGACTTTTTTAAGTTTTAAATTAAGAACATCTTCCTCAGGCGCAGAAACAACATAACTAGGCGATCTTTGAAGCATATAAACATGCTTAGCAGTTTTAGCTAGAGCAGGCACTAAAGTTACGGCAGTAGCTCCGCTCCCAATAACAATAATATTTTTATTACTATAATCCAATGACTCATCCCAGAACTGGGGATGCATTATCAAACCTTTAAATGAGTTCTCACTTTTAAACCTAGGTTGATGAGGCTTTTCATAACTATAATAGCCCCCACATAGAAATAAAAAATTACATGAAATCCTATTAGTGGAATTATTAGCATCCCGCACCTCTAGTTCCCATTTTGATTCTGTAGAAACCCAATTAGCTGATACAACCTTATGGTTAAATAAGATCTTTTCTCTTATATTAAATTCATCGGCAGTCTCATTAAGATATTTTAAGATCGATGATCCATCGGCAATAGACTTGTCATCAATCCAGGGTTTAAATCTAAATCCCAAGGTATGCATATCAGAATCAGATCTAATTCCAGGATATTTAAATAAATCCCAAGTGCCACCAAGATCACCTCTGCCCTCAATGATAGAAAAAGATTTTGTTTTACAGCTTTTTTGTAAATTATAAGCCGCTCCAATTCCAGAAATTCCAGCGCCAACTATAATTACGTCTTTATGCATAATAATTGTATTAAAAAATTTGATGCAACAACTTAAACTTAAAAATCATATTTCAAATAAAAAAATTAAATGTCTTTTGTCACGTCTCCACCGTTAGAAACCCACTCACCATACCCGCCGATGTTGTATACATTCTGAAAGCCAGAATCTTCTAATGCTTTGGCGGCAAGTGCAGATCTAAAACCGGCTGCGCAGTAGAGCAAAATATCAGTATCTGAATCTATGTGTATAGGATTGTCTGGTGAGTCTGGCTTTAACTTAAACTCTATAACACCTCTTGGAATATTTATAGCATTTTTGATAAGTCCTGAAAAGGCAACCTCAGACTCTTCCCGTACATCAATAATCACATGATTAGATTTTTGAATTTTAGTTACTGCTTCTTCATATGAAAGTCTTTTAATCTGATCATTTGCTTCAACTAACAATGATTCTAAAGTTTTATTATTCATTTACTGCCTCCTTAGTAATTTGTGAAGTAGGTTTATTATTTGATGTTGCAAGAAATATACCAACTAAAACGATACCACAGCCAATTAAAATATTAAAAGTAATGACTTCATCTAAAAATATCCTTCCCCACAAAATTCCAAAAATAGGGAGAAGATAAGCAACTATAGATGTTCTCACTGCTCCAATTTTTTCAATGAGTCTTACATAACCAAGGAAGGCAAAACCAGTAGAAATAGCACCTAACCATAAAACAGACAACAAGGCATCATTTGAAGGCATGGATGATGGAAGATTAAATAGCGTAATAGGAAGCATCAACACAGAACTGAAAACAAGTGACCAGCCAATTAAGACAAGCTTATTAGTTTTGTACGAATATTTTTGTATGAAGACATTGGAAAAAGAATAGAAAAACGAGCCTATCAAACAACAGATACTTGAAAGTAATGTAGTGGAGCTAGATTCTGGATTAACAAGAACATAAACGCCTACAAAACCGATTACAAGTCCAACAACTTGTTTAGGAGTAACACTTTCATTTAACCAAAAGAAGGCAATGATCATAGTATTAAAGGCGACAGTAGAGTTAAGTATTGCAAGCATGTTTGAATCGGAACCAAGACTTGCAAGAGAAAAAAATGTGAACGGGATGGCGCAATTGGTAACGGCCAAGACAACAACATATTTCCATATGGGTGGTAGAAGTTTTAAGTATTTTGGCTGTAAAAGAATTGGCAGGAATATTAATGAAGCAATTATCAATCTTGCATTAACCAAGGCTATAGGACCAAATTCTGGGGTACCTGTTTTGGTGAATATAAAAGCACTGCCCCAAATAGCACCAAGAAATGTCAATAAAGCCCAATATCGTAATTCCATAATATGTTGTACATAAAAAAACCCCCAAAATAAATTTGGGGGTTAGTATAAAAAATCTAGACTTTCTTTAGAAAAAAGTATGTCTAGTCAGAAACCTAAAGTTCGCCAATTGTCAAAAGGCAGACCCTCTGTCTCTTGTTATTAAATAAATATTAATATGATCACCTCCTAGCTCAGGGTAAAAATAAAATTTGAGTAAGAATCCCCTTATAAAACTCTTAAACAAGACACCTTATAAAAGTATATACAGACTAACTGTGAAATAAAGATATTTGTTAAAAATTCTTGATTTAAAATCTAAATTCTAATTGAACCTTTGGCTCAATTAGATTCAAGGTAGAGTCAAGATAGTAGTCACAACTATTTAAATAGATCGATAATTCATTCATGTTGTTATTGAAGTATTGAAAAGCAAGCATTCTTTTTGCAGAGGTTTTATCAACAGCCTCATCTAGTTTTTTAATAATTAGATCAGCTTTATTTATGTTAGTAATATTCATTCATCTATTATACTGTATATATATACAGTATGTAAACTATTTATTTACTGGAATGATAAAGCTAGAGTCTTTGAGAGTTTTGAAGATAGCAATTAAAGCTCCTATTAAAACAAAACATCCAAGGATATCGCCTATGAAATAGCGCATCACTCTTTCTGCATCAACAAACATAAAAGGGTTAAAATAAGCTATAACAGAATTTGTGATCACTGCGTTTAAAAGGGCTGTTAAAAAAATTACTAAAATTAAAAATTTATAATTAGCGAAGCTAATAGGCTTAAGCAAACCAGGGGTAGATTTAGAATCATTTAATACCCACTTGACTAAAGTTACAGCTGCGACAACACAAAAGAGACTTGAGAGCAATGAGAGTTCCCACCACCAAATAGAGGGCTCTAGGTTAG
>Ga0115005_10002309_pt1 | contig 15260 bp, 13 predicted proteins | sample ArcOceMetagenome_FD_87163 | JGI IMG/M metagenome (GOLD analysis project Ga0115005, IMG submission 87163) | Marine eukaryotic phytoplankton communities from Arctic Ocean - Arctic Ocean - Greenland ARC118M Metagenome | ecosystem: Environmental > Aquatic > Marine > Oceanic | place: Arctic Ocean... | reverse complement strand
AAATCATTTGATCCTTGCACCCATCCACTAAGTACAACACTACTTCCTACATTTTCAATACGCAATTGTCCGCAATTATGAGTTCGATACATTTTCCTTTTTTTAAAGATTATAAAAAGTTGAAATATTAAAACGTGGCTGCAAAATTAATGTTTCTATTGAATAAATGTTTAGGTATTTTTAATTTTTTCACATAAGGTCTAAAAAGATAAATACCATGATTATTTCTTAGTTTTCGCCCATATCTCAGATTCTCTTCTGAACTCTTCTAGGCTAATTCCTTTTCCACTTTTAACATTCTCTGCCGCTGCCTTCAATTTATTTTTCAACTGTAGATTAAATTCCTTTCGAATATTTTCATGTGTTTGAAATTCTCCAGTTTCAATTTTTTTAATAGCTTTTTCCGTTGACTCTTTTTTCTCCTCCGAAAGTTGAGTTCTCCAATCTGTTTTTCTATTTTTTAAATAAAAAAAATAGTTTTTCACTTTTTCCAATGTTTCAAAATCCTCTGTTTCAACAATCATTTCGTGGAGGATTTCTTTTATTTCTGATGAATTCATTTTCTAAATTTTTATTGCTCTAAAGTAATAAACGTTTTTTAAAAAAGTTCAATTTCATTTTAGAAGGTTGATTTCAAAATATTATTTTTTCAATAAATACAGGCTAGTTTCCTCCATAAATGACCTACCCGGAAACAAAATTAATTCACCACTATCCATTCGACCATTTCTGATTTTCCATCCATAATTTTTATAAAATAAATTCCCTTCGCAAAATTCAAAACATCAATTTCCTCCATTACATTTTTCACCTTTTGAGAAAAAACTATTTGTCCCAAAGAATTGAAAAGTTGAATGGAACTTTCTTCGCTTTGTTTTTTCCCAAAATCAATTCTTAAAAAATCGTTAGTTGGATTTGGAAAAATGGAAATCTCATCCCACTCATTTGGATTTTCCAAACTTGTAATTGTTATGTTAACTGTTGTTTCGAAAGTATCTGGTCCGCAATTATTTGAAGCAATTAAAGTAACTATATAATTACCCGTCGTATCAAAAGTATGTGATACATCTCCCACGGTTTGAGAAGTGATGCCATCACCAAAATCCCAAAAGTAAATATCCACATTCAACGAATTATCAATTATCTGAATAGTTCCATTATCAATGCTGTAACTAAAATCTGCCGTTGGCAAATCATCAATAATAATATATTCACTTTTCATTTCCGTTGCATCTCCAGTAGCATCTGTGATCGTCAAACTCACATCATACGCTCCTGCGAAATTATACATGGCCGTTGGATTTGGAAGACTTGACGTGGAAGGATTTCCACCTGCGAAAGTCCAATCATAATTAGTAATCGTTCCGGTTGAGTTATCATTAAATTGAATAGTATCCCCAACACATGCTGTTTGATTATTTGAAGAAAAACCTGCCACCAATGGAATGGCTGGTGAGAAAAGTATCGAATCAATTCTTCCCAAACTCAAATTAAAATAACTTCCACTTGCCGTATTTTCTAATTTTACGGTCCGCACCATGTACCAATTCTCACCAGTCAAAGGGGCCGTATCTGTATAAAATGTATCGGACAAAACATCATTATTCAGACGCTCAAATTTCCCATCTAATGAATCCGCTCGATAAATATGGTAGCCAAAAATATCTTCATTCATAGGTTCGTCCCAAGTCAAATTAATAGAATCAGATCCAGGCAAAAATGCAATTTTAGCCGAAGGTTCCACCATGTGCATACGCAACGTTGGATCGCCCATCAATGCTACATGAACAAGCTGTGCACCATTACCGAGATACAAACCATCGTTTCCATTTTGAGTTTTCAAAGTACTGTAACCGATGTTGTACCCCATCGCCATGTGATGAAAAGTCCAAGGCGGATTGCCTGCCCAAACATTGGTCAACGTCTGACCTGAAGCCAAAGGTGCTCGAAGAAAATCATCAGGGTAAGCCCAGTTTCCAAATTGACTTCCAAACAACATCGTAAACACACTTTGTAAATCACTCGTCACAAAATCACTCGTATTTCCCACACCCATCGAACTCACAATACTTCCTCCTCCGCAACCGTAAGACCACAAATAACTTTCGTTTTCCAAAGTCGAAAAATAATCCAAATTGAAAATACTATCCGCTCCAAACATGGTCGAAAAATTCCGAAACCCACTTGCTGCTGGTGCGGCAAATGATTGCATAAAATTATTATCAATCAATGCTCGACGCACCGGTTGAAATTCTCGCATTTTGAAGGAATGATTTTTTTGTAAATATTGTTGAATCAAATCTTGGTTCGAACTTCCAAAAGATGGCATGTCAAAAAAGTCTACTCGACCAACTGCCAACTCAACTTCGCCCGTCGGAATAATACTTTGATCATATCTTCCATCGCCAACTATATTGTGATAAATATCAAAATTCGCCGTCGTATTATTGACGGTTTGGTCCGTCCATATTCCATCCATTTCTCCATAAAAACAATCGGCAGGGTAGGCACCTCGTAATTCAAAATGAGTGTCTGGAAAAATATCTCCCGAGTAAGCAATCGGTACATGGCCTAAAATAAAAACTGATTTTAATTCACTTTCCGTAGCGTACAAATTTTGAATCATCACTCGTACATCTGTTGGATTATCTGTCGCATCAACTGCTCGCTGAATCACTCGCCAACCATCTTTGATATAATCCAATTTCAATTCTTCAATTTCTGCGGCCAATGGAGTCGTCAAACTATTTTCCACAAGCAACAAAATTTTTCCTCGATCTTCAATTGTAGGTAACTCAATTCCTGCATAGATAAATCCATACTCCGGTCGAGGTTTAACAAATGAACCAACTGCTCCTGAATTCAGATAAACTTCACCCGTCAAATTATTACTCAAAACCCAAGAAGTACTGTTTTCAAACATATCCGTTTTCAAAGTCACTATCACATCTGAACATCCTGAACCATCATCGCAAGTCGTAAACACAGCTGAATCGTTTGCCCCAAAATCATCACCCTCAGCTTGTACGATATCGCAATTTTTCACCTCATAATATCCTAAACCAAAACTGCAACATAATCCAATTCCAAACTGATCGCTAATCGTAAAATTCACTTGTGTTCCACTTGGAACACAAACCGTATCAACTCGTGGTGCAAAATCTTCTTTGAAAAAAGCATATTCATATCCTTGCCCAACCACCACATTTTCATCAATATATGACGTTGCCGAGCCAGACAAATTAGCAATCGGGTTTCCCCAACTGTTTGCCTCCAACGATTTACGATAAACAATATATTTCGACGCGCCAGCATCTACCTTCCAAGTCAAATTAATTTTGGCAGGATCATTTTCCACCGTCGCACTCAACTGAACAGACCGTCCTTGAGCACTTGGCATTTGCGAAAAGAGGTTTTGAGAAAATAGAAATAGTAATATTCCTAAGATGAAAGAAAGCTTTTTCATAGTATGTTTAACCTTTTCTTTTTTACAAAAAAATAAAGTGTCAACAATCATATACATATTGAAGACAATCTACATTATGATCAATTTTAGATACTTAGTTTGATTAGTTTTTTGGAAATTTTTTGATAGGGTAATGATTAGTTTTTTTCAAAACTTATAAATCGAATTACAAGATAATCGTTTTCCCTGCTAATTGAAAGCCTAAATCTTCTTATCTCCCATTTTGCCAAACGAAGAACATTTATTTATGGTCACAGGTTGTTATTTTTTGATCAAAAAAAACTAAGTTTATTTTTATACTTTTGAAAAAAATAAACTCTTCTTATATGAAATATTTTTCTATTTGTATTCTCTCTATTTGTTTTTTTTCAAATCAACTTTTTTCTCAAACTATTGATCATTGGGAAACAGTTGTTTTTGCGGAAGACATTTGGAAATATCGCGTCGGCGACTCTGAGCCTCCGAGCGATTGGTTTCAGACTAATTTTGATGATTCCAGTTGGGAGGAAGGGCAAGGAGGAATTGGCTATAACGATGGCGATGATAATACTACTATTCAAAATACAATCTCACTTTACCTGCGAATGGATTTTGACATTGTAGATATTTCGCAGCTCGAGTTGGTTTTATTTCATGCAGATTACGACGATGGATTTATTGCATATTTGAATGGAGTAGAAATTGCTCGCGCAAATATGGATGGAGATTTCCCCCCTTTTGATGCAATTACACCTGTCGACCGAGAAGCTCAAATGTATAATGGTGGCCTGCCAGTTTCTTTCACTTTGTCAAAAAATAAAATCAATCAATGTTTGCAAAATGGAAATAATACGCTAGCCATTCAAGTTCATAATCGAGGGATCAATTCTTCTGATCTTTCTTCTCTTTTCTTTTTTTCAGTTGGTGTCAATCAACCGGTGATGAATTATTCGCCCACGCCAACTTGGTTCACGACTCCATTTTCATCCTCTGATTTGCCCATCATAAAAATCAATACATTCGGAGAACAAATTCCTGACGATCCAAAAATTGTTGCTCACATGGGCATCATTGACAATGGTCCAGGTAATCGAAATTATATTTATTCAGATTCTCTAAATGATTACGATGGACAAATTGCGATCGAAACACGCGGCGCTTCTTCTGCCAATTTTCCAAAAAAGAATTATGGTTTTGAAACGCAAAATAGTCTAGGAGAAAATAATAATGTGAATTTGCTCGGCATGCCAAAAGAGAATGATTGGATTTTGCATGGGCCATTCTCAGACAAAAGTTTGATTCGAAATGTCCTCGCTTTTCATCTTGGAAACCTAACTGATCGTTGGGCACCTCGCACTCGATATTGCGAACTTTTTATCAATGATGAATACATTGGAATTTATATTTTGATGGAAAAAATAAAACGCGATGATGATCGAGTGGACATTGCAAAATTAGATTTTGATGATAATGCAGGCGACTCTTTGACGGGTGGTTACATTGTTCAAGTGGATCGTTTTGAATTAGGAAATGGTTGGAACTCTCCTTTTGATCCAAATCATTTTTTCGTATATCAGTATCCAAATTCTGATAACCTGACAACCACTCAAGAAAATTATATTAAAAATCACATCACTAATTTCGAGCAAGTTTTGGCGGGTGGAAATTTTGCTGATCCAGATGAAGGTTATCAAAGTTGGATAGATGTGGGATCATTTATTGATCACCTGCTGGTCGTAGAATTGAGTCGAGATGTGGATGCTTATCGGCTGAGTTCCTTTTTGTTTAAAGATAAAGATAGCAAAGGTGGATTATTGAATGCCGGACCACTTTGGGACTTTAATTTAGGTTTTGGAAATGCTGATTATTGCGATGGTTGGGAAACGAGTGGTTGGAATTTTGATGATCCGAATTGTGGAAATGATCAACCATTTTGGTGGGATCGATTGCAAGAAGATCCGACCTTTAATAATCAAGTTCAATGTCGTTGGGACGAGTTGCGAGCTGGACCTTGGCACACCGATTCGATCATGCAATTCATTGATGACCAAGCTGTAATTTTGGATGAGGCGCAAGTTCGGAACTTTGAACAATGGCAGATTTTAGGAAATTATCTTTGGCCCAATGCCTTTGTCGGAGATACTTACGAAGAGGAAATTACCTACTTAAAAAACTGGACGACGGATCGATTAATTTGGATGGATGAAAATATGATTGGAGTTTGTACTCCTGTTACGACAACTGATTTAGAAAAAAATATATCCTTTACCGTTCAGCCAAATCCATTTTCAGAAACTATTAATTTTATTTTTGAAAAAAATAATTCAATCGAAAATGGTACTATTAAAATTTATGATTCTCTTGGAAAGGAAATTCGTATTTTTAATTTTTCTAATAAAAATAAAGTAGCTTGGGATGGAAAGAATGGAAATGGAAAAGAGGTAGCTACTGGTATTTACTTTTATACTTTTTCAAACAAAAAAAATATAATTCAAAGTGGCAAGATTATAAAAATGTAATTTTGTGAAAAAAAATTTGCTGCTTTTTCATTCATGGAACTTCAAAATAATTCTGCAGAAATTTATCAATTTACTTTGGTCCTAGCATTTTCAATTGCTTTGATTTTCTTTATTTACATTTATTGGTTTTCAATTGCTTTGCGAAAAACAGTTTTGGAAAGAGAAAAAGCAAAACAACAAATTTTGGAAAATGAAATTGATTTGATGAAAAGCAAATTGGAAAAAGAACAACTTGAAAATGAACGAAGAAAACGAAATGAGGAGAATTTAATCTTAGAGCAAGAGATCCTTTTAAGGAATAAAGAACTGACTACTTCCACACTTTTAATCAATCAACATAATTCCGTTCTGAAAAAAATAAGCACCGAACTTGATGCACTAAAAACTAATTCAACTTCTTCCAAAACTCCGATTCGAGAAATAAAAAAACTGATCCGTTCCAGTACTAATTTTGAAAATGATTGGGATGATTTCAAGTTACACTTCGAAAATGTCCATCCTAGTTTTTTTACTAATTTAGACAATATACATCCTAACCTCTCGCAAACAGATGCTCGACATTGTGCTTATATTCGAATGAAATTAAGTACTAAAGAAATTGCTAGACTTATGGGTATTAGTGCCACGAGTGTGCAAATGGCAAGAGTTCGACTAAAGAAAAAAATGTCTTTAGGAAAAGAAAATGACCTTAGAAATTACATTGTTAAACTATGACAGATTACGCAATCAGCAACGTTGATATCGGAATAATTGTCGGATACTTTTTCGTTGTACTTTTTATTGGTTTTGCTTTTTCTCGTAAAAATAATACAGGGAAAGATTTTTTTTTGGCGGGTCGGTCATTGGGATGGGTGGCCATTGGATTTTCACTTTTCGCTTCCAATATTTCAAGCTCTACCATCATTGGATTATCAGGTCAAGCTTATCGATCAGGAATTTCAGTTTCTAATTATGAATGGATGGCGGTGCCGCTGTTGGTTTTTATGACCATCTTTTTTATTCCATTTTTTATTCGTTCTAAGATTTCTACTATCCCAGAATTTTTGGAAAAAAGATATAGTCGATTTGCTCGTAGGTATGTCTCCTTGTTCACGATTCTTTTGATGGTGATTGTTGATACAGCTTCGAGTTTGTTTGCAGGTGTTTTGGTTTTACAAATGTTTTTCCCAAATCTCGGAGGTTGGCAAACCTATCTTGTTTTAACAATGTTGGCAGGAGCATATACTGCCACAGGAGGTTTGCGAGCCGTGGTTTTTACTGATATTTTACAAGCCGTAATTATATTGTTAGGAGGAAGTATTTTATTGTTTGCGGTTTTGGGTCAATTCGATTATTCTTGGGATGCCGCAATGGCAACAGTTCCAGCACCCAATGCTTCTTTGATTCAACCTTTGGATGATAAAAATTTACCTTGGTTGGGAACCTTGATTGGCGTTCCGGTTTTAGGTTTTTATTATTGGTCCACGACTCAAATTATTTGTCAAAGAATTTTAGGTGCACGTGATTTGAATAATGCTCGATGGGGAGCGTTGTTGGGTGGTTTTCTCAAATTACCCGTTTTATTTTTGATGGTCATTCCAGGACTTTTTGCGGCGACGCTTTTACCTGGATTAGAAAATTCAGATTTGGTTTTTGCAGAAATGGTCGTAACATTATTACCGCCTGGCGTGATCGGAATTGTCTTAGCAGGATTGATTGCTGCAATTATGTCGAGTATAGATTCTGCTTTGAATGCATCTTCTGCTTTGATTGTAATGGATTTCATTCAACCAAGTAGGCCTGAGTTGACTCCGACTGAAATTGGAAAATATGGTCGAATTACGACTTTATTTTTGATGGTTTTTGCTGCACTATGGGCGCCGATGATCTCTAACTTTGATGGCATTTTTGACTACTTGCAGATTGTACTTTCGTTTCTTGTTCCGCCAATTGTTACCGTCTTTTTGATGGGAGTTTTGTGGGCGAGAGGAAATTCGGTTGCTGCGAAATACACTTTAATTTTTGGTCATTTAATTTGTGGAATTACGGCAAGTTTATATTTTTCAGATATGGTTGGGCAACTTCACTTTACGATCATCGCTGGAATTTTAACTTTTATTTGCATTGGAATTTATGTTATTATAAGTCTTCGAAGTGAGGCTCCTGAATTTAAATTTGTTGATGATCTCACTTGGAAATATCGTTTGAGAGAAACTTCTGAAGTAAAAGTTGCGTGGTATTTTGATTACCGTTTTTTGTCTTCGATTTTAATGATACTCACTTTTCTACTTTTGTTTTTCTTTTGGTAAAAAAACTAGTCAAGGATAGTTTGACTAGTACTATCATCTTCATTATCATCCACTATAAAGCAAAGTAATCCTGCTATGATCATCGACACTCCTCCTATAATCATTGCATAAATAGAAACATTATCGAAAATATTTTTTAACAAAAAACCTAAAAGTCCTGCCGCAACAATTTGAGGAATTACAATAAAAAAATTAAATACGCCCATAAAATATCCCATTTTATCAGCAGGTAAACGACTTGATAACATTGCATAAGGCATTGACAAAATACTTGCCCAAGCGATTCCAATTCCAATCATTGATACTAACAACATATTTGGATCTGTAATAAAATAAATAGAAAACATTCCAACCCCTCCACAAAATAATGCAACCATGTGAGTCATTCGACGGCTAATTTTTTTTGCTAAAACAGGAAGCATAAATGCAACTAAAGCTGCTACACCATTATATATTGCAAAACAAATTCCTACCCAATCGGCACCCTCATTATACAAAACGGAAGTGGTATCTTCTGTTCCATAAATATGACTCGTAACTCCTGCAGTCGTATAAATCCACATAGCAAAAAGTCCAAACCATGAAAAGAATTGAACAAAAGAAAGTTGAACCATTATTTTTGGCATTTTAAAAATACCTGCAAAAGATTCTTTCAATCCATCGAATGCACCAATTTCTGCATTTTCTTTTCGAAACTTTTCCAGGTCATCTGGTGGATATTCTTTTGTATTTAAAACCGTCCACATGACTGCTGAAAAATAAGCCAACCCTCCCACATAAAAAGACCATCGAACAGAATCTGAGATGACTCCATCTTCTGCTGTATTACTCACCCCAAACCAATTCGTAAATATATACGGAAGCGCAGATGCAATAACTGCACCTATACCAATGAAAAAACTTTGCATTGCAAACCCACTTGTTCGTTGTTCATTCGGTAGCATATCTCCTACAAAAGCTCGGAATGGTTCCATGCTCACATTGATCGCCGCATCCAAAATCCATAACGTAATTACTGCCATCCAGAGGGCAGATGAATTGGGCATAATGAAAAGACAGATAGTAGCGAGAAGTGCTCCAATTACAAAAAAAGGACGGCGTCGTCCCCATTTGTGATGCCATGTTCGATCACTATAATATCCTATGATGGGTTGAATTAATAATCCTGTGATTGGAGCTGCTAACCATAAAATAGGCAACTCGTCAATCGATGCTCCAAGGGTTTGAAAGATTCGACTGACATTCGCATTTTGTAAAGCAAACCCAAATTGAATACCTAAAAAACCGAAACTCATATTCCAAATTTGCTTAAAACTTAGACGAGGTTTGTTAGAACCGATAGAAATAGTTGACATGGTTTGTTTGTTCTGATAATGATCTAAAAAAGTAATGTGTCAAATTAGTAGTATTTAGTTTTAACCAATTACTTATTTAAAAAAAAGAATTTGAAAATTCTATTACAAACCTATTACACAATATTTTTTATTTTCATAAAAAACTGATAATCAAGAACTTATGATCTTTACTAGGTTATTTCAACTTCTCATTATTCGCATGTCGATCTTTGTCTCGCTTCGTTTTTTTATCCAAACTCTTCTGCAACGCTTCCGTCAAATCCACTCCTGTTTGATTCGCCAAACAAATCAAGACAAATAAAACGTCAGCCATTTCTCCAGCCAAATCATCTTTTGCCGTCAACTCATCTTCCTTTTTTTTGAAAGATTGCTCGCCATAAATGCGAGCCATTAATCTTGACATTTCTCCAACCTCCTCCATCAAAACTGCGGTATTCGTCAATTCATTATAATATCGAATTCCGATTGTTTTGATCCAATTATCGACTGTAGCTTGTGCTTCTTTAATTGTCATTACTTTATTTTTTAAAAATTAAATCATACGTTTCATCTATAAATCCATTTCCTAAATTATTCATATTCATCGGAGTAAATAACAATACAATTACATCTTGTCGTTCTACAAAAGGAAGTTTTTTATTTTCTGTAAACTTCGATCCACTTATACTTTTTTCTGTAAAAAATATGTCATAGATATCATTATAGTAATACAAAAACAAACTACTATCTCCCCAATAATGATGAGGGATATCTTGTCCCCAAATCGTCCAACAAAAGCTATCTCCAATCAAAGCAACGTTTGGTTTATATGGTTTTTTATCTGCGACTAAATAATTTTCGAAGTAAGAAAAAGTATCCGGCTCCAATGGAAAATATAAATTGATGCTTTGCCCGATGTCATCATCTTCTTTTCGAACTTCAGTCGTTTTAGTTATCTCACTTTTAACCAACCGATTAATTTCATTTTCTTTTCCCTTCAATTTTCCAATATAACTTTGAATCGAATCCGTTGCTAATAATCCTCCGTACAAACTCCAATGTACTCCATGTTTGGTCGCTAAAGCATGTGCAGATTTTTCTTTTTGGTCCAAGAAATATTGATTAAAATCTAAAACATGAATTTTATTTTCACTTGACTCTTCGTTAGCTTTTTTCAAAAAATGTAAATAGGTTTCGTAATTAGTTGAATCTACATTTTCTAAATCATAGTGCTCAGGCAGTTTTTCTTTAAAAAATATCGCCTTGTCCATCGCGACGGTTACTATAATATCTACGTCATTTTCTTTCTTCAAATAATCAGCAATCGCTTTTAATTTTTCAACTTGTTCTACTATTTTTTTTGTTCCGATAAAATCTAAACCTTGCAAACTATGAATGTAATTTGCTTCAAAAAGATTACCGTCTTTTCCTTCGACGATGGTATTTCTGATTTCACCTAAAGCATCATAATGAAATTGGTTATTCACTCTAACTGCGTAGGGACGAATTTTTAAATCACTTTTTAAAAATTGCTCTTGCTGATTTTGGTAAGTTCCATCCATCCAATTTTCCAAGGTAAAATGTGCGGAATCTATTGGAGGGAAATAGCCTCGGAGGTCATCGGCTACTAAGTAATGATGTAGGATGTTGGTGTGTTGTTTTATGAATGGAATTAAAATTAAAAACAACGTAAATAAGAGAATGATATATTTTATTTTATTTTTCATAAGTACTTCGAAGCTCCTGCCTCGATGTTTTTTTTACTTCGAAATTCCCGCTTCGATGACACTTTGTAATTCGAAGTAGGAGCTTCGAAAGTACTTATGATTCGAAGTGGGAACTCCGAAATACTTTTAGAAACGATAATAAATAAATGGATTCACTCCGGTAGAAATCACTTCAGTCATGCATACATATAACAATACAATTGCAAGAATTGATTTGAGCATAATAAAATCATTTTCGCCTTTTGTTCCAAAAAATGGATTCATGCTTTTTTCAATAAAATTGATACTTGGTAGAAAACTAAAGAACGAAGCGATGACCAAAATGATCAAAAATCTTTGTTCGACAAACCAATCATAAGTTCCTCGTGTAGTCGAAATAGCCAAATCAATATTTCCAAAATCAAACATCGTGGTAACATAACTTATCGCTTGTGGAAATGTTTCTGCTCGAAAGATTACCCACCCAATTAACGTAATAATAAAGGTGATCAAAATGCTCAGCGGCTTTCCAATCATTTTATAAAAACGCAATAAAAATAATCTATCTAAAATTAAAAACGCTCCGTGAAATATTCCCCAAGCAATAAAGGTCCAAGCTGCTCCGTGCCAAAATCCTGAAATCAAAAATACCATCCACAAATTAAAATATAACCTAGTTTTACTTTTTACTCGATTGCCACCTAACGGTATGTATAAATAATCTCGCATCCAATTACTCAAAGTAATATGCCAGCGACGCCAAAATTCGGTGATGCTTTGCGAAATATATGGTGCATTAAAATTTTCTGGAAATCGAAATCCCATCATCAATCCCAGGCCAATCGCCATGTCTGAATAACCTGAGAAATCAAAATAAATTTGAAATGAATAGGCGAGTGAACCCAACCAAGCTTGACCCATTGTGAGTGATTCTTCGGGAATACTAAAAATGGTATCTGCGAGTTCACTCATCTGATTGGCGATCAGCATTTTTTTGGCAAGTCCGATGCTGAAGCGAAAAAGTCCGTTGAGTCGATTGTCGATATTTTCGTTGGCTACTCGATTTTGGAGTTGATCTTTTATTTCTGAGTAGCGAACGATTGGACCGGCAATGAGTTGTGGAAAAAGAATAATATACAATGCTAGATCAGATAGTTTTTGGAGTGGTTCATTTTTGCCTCGATAAACATCGACGATGTAACTGATTTTCTGAAAGGTAAAAAATGAAATTCCAATGGGCAATGCAAGTTTGGTCCAATGCACTCCACTCATTCCTAAATTTTCTAACAATACATTTCCATTTTCTACAAAAAAGTTAGCGTACTTAAAATATAACAATAGTCCTACATTTAGAACCATCGACGCAAGCAAGTATCTTTTTTTCAAAAAACTTTCAGACTCGTGTATTTTTTTTGCTAAAAAAAAATCAATTACAATGCTTCCAAAAAGTACAAATATAAATTTAGGAGCGCCCCAGGCGTAGAACAAAATGCTCCAAACCAAGGCAGTAATATTTCTAAATTTCTGAGGAGTTAACCAATAAGTAATTAGAAAAAATGGTAAGAAATAAACTAAGAAAATTGTACTACTAAATACCATTCGCTATTCCTTAATTTTTGAATCGATGATAATGGTGACTGGTCCGTCATTGAGTAATTGGACTTTCATATCTGCGCCGAACTCTCCAGTTTGAACATCGAGTGCGGAGGTGATTTTTAATTCTTCGACAAAATTTTCGTAGAGCGGAATCGCAATATCTGGTTTGGATGCTTTGAGGTAAGAAGGCCGATTTCCTTTTTTCGTACTGGCATGTAAAGTGAATTGGCTGACTATAATTATGGAACCTTGCACATCTTTTATCGAAAGATTCATCACGCCATTTTCGTCATCAAAAATCCTGAGATTGCCAATTTTAGTACAAAGCCATTTACTATCTGCTTGCGTATCTTCATCTTCGATGCCGAGCAAGATGAGTAATCCTTTTCCTATTTTTGACTTTACTTTTTGATTGATGGTGACCGATGCTTCGGAGACTCTTTGGATGACGATTTTCATTTATTTTAAATTCTTTTATTTTTCTTCTTCCCCCAAGCCAATGCTTTCACTCCATCCGAGTATTGTATTTTAACAGGGGTTCCATTTATTAATTTTCCAAACCTTGGATAATTCACTTTCAATTTTTCAATTTCCAATTCTTTTATTTCCCATTCCAAATGATGAATTTCAAATTCATTAATCGAAGTTTTGGTATCTTGAAAAAGTGCATATCTTTCTGTCAGCCAATGATCTAATTTTGATTTTGCTTCCACTTTTTTTCCGATAGAAAATTCAATATTTAACTCATCCCCAAATTCAGCATTGTTCGATGAATATTGATTGGAAATTCTTTTTGTTTTGGAAAAACGGTAAGGCAATCCTGAAACTATTTTTGATACTTTGCACGATAACATTTTTCCTCCTTCGATACTCAAAAAATAAACGCCAGTTTTGTTTTTTGATTTTATATAAGTACGTATATTTATTTCGTCAAAATTTGAAATTAGTGGAAAATAAGGCAAATATCTTGGCCGTGTTTTTTCCATCGTAAATGCGACTAGCGACACCCAAGGTTTTCCTTCAAATAAATCAATTTCAATTTCTGCTGGAACGAATTTTTTCAATTCCTCTAAATCAACTTGCCAATGCAAAAAAATGGTTCGATTCCATTCTTGATAAAAATGCCAATTTTGATTTGGAATTTTCCAAGGCCGATGTTCTGTCTGATTTAAAATTTCATTGATTTTCATCTGACATTTTATATTTTCTTGGAGTTTATTTTACTTCATGAATTTCTCAAAATTCTCAATGTAATCATCTAAATTTTCGGTGACCATTTTTTCATATTCCGCTACAAAATATTTAATCGTTTCTTGCCTTCCTTTTTTCATTTCTGCTGCGTTACTAAATTCACATGCACTAAACCAAGCATTGAATCTTGCCACACTATACATCATCGATGCACTTACTTTTCCGATAGTTGCATCTGATAATTGGTCATTTGATAAATTGATATGGTCATCAGCTCTTTTGAAAAATTTATCGTCAGTTTCACTCATAAGTTTGTCATTTATTTTTTAGAAAATTACACCTTATATATAGCATCAATCAAACAATGTCGGCGGTGCCAAAACTTCATGATGCAATTCCTCTGAATTCGCTTCTACCGAATTTAGTTTATCTGAAACTTGATAAAATTTTAATGAATTATCTTTAAGTGTTTGCATCATTCGCAACACTTCTGAAAGCGGAATATCTTCCAACCATTTTTTTTGTAATGCTCTTTCTGGAAAAATTACTGGCATCCGATTGTGGATTGTTTCCATTTCTTTATTTGGCAGAGTTGTAAGAATTGAAAAAGTTTTAATGACTTCATTTCCTTGTTTCCATACATCCCAAATTCCAGCCATGACCATTAGTTGATCATTTTTCATCATAATTCGATAAGGCAATTTTTTCTTTCCATATGGTTTCCATTCATAAAAACTATCCGCTAAAACCAAACACCTTTTATGTCTGATCGGAATGCGGAAGGAAGGTTTGGAAGAAATACTTTCGGATCTAGCATTAATTAATTTGCCGGTCATTTTTGCTTCATCTGCCCAATGCGGAATCAGACCCCAATTATATGCTTGCAAATGTTGGGGATGCTCATTGGTCACCACGTAAGCTTTTTGAGTTGGAGCAATATTATAATTTTTTTTTAGCTCTTGGCTCAAAGTTATTCCCAATGCTCGTTCTACTTTTTCTTTTGTCGATGTAAATGAAAACCTACCGCACATTTATTTGTTGAGTTTGTAATAGTTAGAAAGAAGATTTCACAAGAAATTAGAAACAGGAAACCTTTTTTCGAACAATGGATTAGTTTGTAAATGTATTACTATATTTTTTTCTTGAAACAATAATTTTCAGATCGAAACCAAATTCATTTT
>Ga0115005_10002308_pt1 | contig 15264 bp, 16 predicted proteins | sample ArcOceMetagenome_FD_87163 | JGI IMG/M metagenome (GOLD analysis project Ga0115005, IMG submission 87163) | Marine eukaryotic phytoplankton communities from Arctic Ocean - Arctic Ocean - Greenland ARC118M Metagenome | ecosystem: Environmental > Aquatic > Marine > Oceanic | place: Arctic Ocean... | reverse complement strand
TGATCAAAGTGTTGATTGGAAGACCATAGTAAAACGCGAATTTGGCAACGATAATCAACCTGTATAGCAGCACCATTTCTAACTAATTGAGTTAACTATGAAAAATTTAATACTACGCACAATTTTTATCGCTTTTTCTTTAATATGTTATTCAGCCAATGCCCATTGGATTTTAGTAGAAGGCGAATCGAGTCTAAGTTTTGTATCGACTAAAAATCAACATATTAGTGAAGTGCAACGATTCAAAAGATTGAATGCAGAGTTTAGCCCAGAGGGTAAACTACAGGTTGAAATTGACCTAGCTAGTATCGATTCAGGTATCGAAATTCGTGATACACGGATGCGAGAAAAACTGTTTTTAGTGGATAAGTTTCCTTCTGCTAATTTAACAGCTCAGTTACCAGACAGTGTCTTAAACCTTGCAAAAGGCAGTTCGATATCTGTAAAACTTCCAGCTGAGTTAAGCATTATGGGTAGCAGTAAAACCATAACCGCAACAGTTCAGGTCACCCGTAAAATGGATAATGGTATCGTAGCCACCAGCACCCAGCCAATTTTAATATCGGCCGCAGATTTTGGTTTAACCTCAGGGATTGAAATATTGCAAAAATTGGCGGGGTTAAGTGGAATTGGGCTAACTGTACCGGTCAACTTTAACTTAGTCTTTGTGGCTCACTAATCCACAACATCACTCTACTTTTTGTTGATCCTCTGACGATTCAAATTCCCCTAGCTTTTGCTTGGGGATGATATTCACTGTTTCGTGCAATTCAGAATAAACTAAAAGCACATCACCTAACTTTAACTGCGCCAGCACTTGCTGCACTTTGTCTTCAAGTGACACATCACTTTCGCCATACTCGGTGCCTTCACGTAATACAAAACCTTCAATAATATTCAGTAAAGTCTCTTCAGTTAAGTCTGCAATAGGGATAATCAAAGTGTTTTCTCGGAAGATAAATGTTTAGCCTCGTCACCCATAAAAGGCTGAAAGAAGGTATTTGCCCTTTGTTGCATCCAAATTTTGGGTCGCCATGGCGTACCTTGCATAAAGCCTACATGCCCTCCTTTTTCGCTCACTTCAAGGCATACACTAGGTGATAAAACATCTGCATCAGGGACTATACTCTCGTGCATAAAGGGATCGTCTATAGCATGTAACACTAAAGTAGGCGTGGCGATGTTTTTAATAAAGTTTCGTGAACTGCACTTTTGATAATAATCGTCTGCATCAACAAATTCGTATAATGGTGCCGTGATATGTTCATCAAAATCTCGAAAAGTTTTAAATTGCTTAATCTGCGATTCAGACACTTTAAGTAACTTGCCATAATCCATATTACCCATCTTAACCAACAAATTTTTAACCATACTTTTTAACAAGTAAGCTTGGTAAACCCTTGAAAATCCTTGATTAATACTACTCGAACAGATCTCTAAATTGAATGGTGTAGAAACTGCCATTGCCGCTTTTACAATTTGTTGTTTAGGGTGTTCACTTAAAAGTTTAAGCAGCATGTTAGCGCCAAGAGAGAACCCCATTGCCACTTTGCGTATTTTGGGGGATTGCAGCTCTAACCAGTTCAAAAAATACCACGCATCCTCAGTGTCACCTGAGTGATAGGTTCTCGGTGTAATATTATGTTCACCGCCACAACCTCGAAAATGCATCAACACCACTGCATATCCCTGTTTGACAAAGTTCGCCATCATATCGTTGGCATAATGAGACCTGATTGACCCCTCTAAACCATGAAACATAGCAATTAAGCCCGATGATTTTTGTACATCACCAGCCCAAATTAAATTAACGAAGTCGCCATCGGGAAGAACTAACCTTTCCTTGCGGTAATCAAGCTTAGTCCGCTTTTTTAAAAAACGCGGAAAGATAGTTTGTACATGTCTATTTGTGGCCCACCACGGCGGCACAAAGTCACTTTCGACTATTTCACCATAACGGACATTTTGATTGGTTTGGTACTCAGAAGGCATTAACAATAGAAGCTTTAATTATTATTGTCGTAGAGTATATCAATTGACATGAAAGGCATAAATGTCTTTTAGCTCCAAGTATCAAGAAAAACATAAAAGCTTTGAACCACACAAGATATTGGAGATTTACATGCAGCGAGTCACAGGAATAGGCGGTATTTTTTTCAAGGCAAAGGATGCGCCTAAGTTACGAGCTTGGTACAAGAATCATCTTGTCATCGATGTCCAAGAATGGGGCGGTACCGCATTCGCTTGGACGGACACGGATGACAAACCAATTGGCGGAACGACCATCTGGTCAGTTGGTTCCCATGAGGACGACCCGTTTACACCAAGTAAATCCTCGTTCATGATCAATCACCGCGTAGACGATCTTTACGCTTTAGTCTCGGTTCTGAAAACGGAAGGCTACAATGTCCTCGATAAGATTGATGACTCTGAGTACGGAAAGTTTGCTTGGGTTATCGATCCTGAGGGGAACAAGGTCGAGTTATGGCAACCACCTGCCGGTCAATAAAATGCTCCCTGCACAAATATTTACTCAAACAATAACGCAATAAAAACTGGCAATTAACTTTTCTCGGTGCGCGGCACTCAGTGTTCTTTATGGTGGTAAATTTTTAGACCTCGCATTGGCTTCTATCCACAGGCGCACCCAAACCACACTTTTCGCATGACAGCTTATGACCTACCATTGATTTTCGGCCATCTACCGTAATCACCCAAGGGCGACTCACCCATGGTGGGCTATGTTCTCCCATACCACCCCAAAATGTACATTTCAGAACGACTGGGGCGCTTCAATTCAAGGCGCGTCAATGACTGAATGTTGGCCACCTTCTAAATTGACGTAACGAAGAAGTGGAGTGCCACAGCCGTTCCCTTCGGGTGGGTTTTAAAGGGATTTCTCCTTCGTTGGCCATTTTTGCCTTAGAGCACTAGGTCTGCAAATGGCCGCCTCGTCTGGGAGGCCCCGCCCAAACCGCTTTAAACTCACGCTGAATCCGTCATTTTGGGGTGGTATGGGTATATATGTTGAAAATGACCGCAAGTGAGTTCAGCCACCGAGTGGTTTTCTTCATCTTTGTGATAATCAACAATGGGGCTATACATCAGTTTCGTACTCCAAAATGGTGTTCTTAAACGGCACTATCTTGATCGAATTCCTGTTGCTTAATTTCTAATTCCTCTTGAGCGTCAAGCCATTGCATTTCTGTATCTTCAAGATTGGACTTTAACGTGGCTTGCTCGGCCAATATCTGCTTCAGTTTGGGTTTGTTTTCAGCGCTATAAATTTCGGTGTCGCTGAGTTGCCCTTCTAACACTTGTAATTTTTTATGAGAATCTGCCATGCTTTTTTCGTATTGCTCAATGGCTTTTCTCAGTGGTTTTGTTGCTTGCCTAAATTCTGCTTCTAATCGCTTAGTGTTTTTACGGTCAGGCTTAACACTGGTTTTATCACTTACTGCGCTAGTGCCTTTTTCCCCACCCTTATCGCCCTTCAGGATCCAATCTTTATAGTCGTCTAAATCGCCATCAAAGGCTTGTACTTGCTTTGCATCCACCAAATAAAAGTCATCACAGACCGAAGTAAGCAAAAACCTATCATGAGACACCAACACCATGGCACCTTCGAAACCTTGTAGCGCAATATTGAGCGCATGGCGCATATCTAAGTCTAAGTGGTTGGTAGGTTCATCCAGTAAAAGTAGATTAGGCTTTTGATAAACAGTTAAAGCCAAAACTAAACGGGCCTTTTCACCACCCGACATAGGCGCTACTTTGCTTAACGCATTATCACCACGAAAACCAAAACCACCCAAGTAATCCCTCAGACTTTGTTCAGTGGCTTTTCTATCTAAACTTTGCATATGGGCAATGGGCGAATCATCGCCACGTAAAAATTCTAATTGGTGCTGAGCAAAATAACCTATACGTAATCCGGCTGAGGTTTCGTATAACCCCTCCATGGGTGACTTTTCGCCTGCTAGCAATTTGATTAGGGTAGATTTACCTGCACCGTTTTTACCTAACAAGCCAATTCGACTACCCGGCACTAAATTCAGATGTAATTTTTCTAGAATGATGGTGTCGTCGTAACCCACCTTTACCTGCTCCATTTTAATTAAAGGATTAGGTAATTTAGGCGGAGTAAAAAACTCAAAACTAAACTCAGAGGCGGCCATAACCGGCAGCAAAGTTTCCATTTTCGCCAATTGTTTTACACGGCTTTGGGCTTGTTTAGCCTTACTTGCCTTTGCCCCAAATCGATTAATGAAAGATTCGAGGTGTGCAATTTGATCTTGTTGTTTTGAATACTGCAAACTTTGCAAACGTAAACGCTCTGCACGTTGTTTTTCGTAAGCATCGTAATTACCCGTATAGCTAACCAGTTGCTGCTGTTCAACACTGATAATTTCATTCACGGTGCTATCCAAAAAAGACTTATCGTGAGAGATCAACATTAAGGTGCCAGTATACCGTTGCAGCCATTTCTCTAACCAAATCACCGCATCTAAATCGAGGTGGTTAGTAGGTTCATCTAACAACAGTAAATCAGAATGACACAACAGTGCTTGAGCTAGATTCAAACGCATTCGCCAACCACCAGAAAAAGCAGAAACCGGGTTTTTCATTACGTCATTAGCAAAACCTAAGCCGGCCAAAATAGTCGCGGCACGTGAATCAATATCATATGCTCCAACATGTTCTAACAAGCCATGTATATGAGCGATTTGTTCGCCGTTATGAGCTTGTTCTGCTGCCGCTAGTTGCGTTTGTAGTTTTCTGTATTGTTTATCACCGTCAATCACATAATCCAGTGCAGAACGGTCGACGGCAGGTGTTTCTTGGGCAACTGAAACAATTTGCCAATTTTTAGGAATATTAAAATCCCCTTGCTCGGTATGTAACTCACCCTTTATCAAAGCAAACAAGGTGGACTTACCACAACCATTAGCACCAATCAGCCCAGCTTTATGACCGGGATAAACCACAGCATTGGCATCTCGCAGCAATACTTTACTGCCACGCATTAACGAAACATCTGAAAATTGAATCATGAAAACCTGTTATGAACTTTTTAGCTATCTCAATCGTTTAATTGGTTTAGTACGCACTTAAACAAATACGAGATAACACACAAATTTGAATGGGAGTATCATACCAAGATGAGCAACCGAAGAAATCTCTTAAACCATGGTTAACAAAATTAAAAAACGCTTTGTCGCAGGCGCAAAATGCCCAAAATGCCACGCACTAGACACTATCATGCTGTATTTTGAAAATAACGTTGAAAAATTACAATGTGTAAAGTGTAGTTATTCAGAATCTCAAGCTGACAAAAAGGTAGCGAAAGCCACTCGCACAAATGAAAGTGTGATCGGAGTATTTAAGCCTGAGTAGCTTTTTGATTTATCAATACTGTCTAATTCCTAACTCACTCATAAACTCCCACGGAAGCATACAGGTTATAAGGTGTTTTCAAAGTTCAATAAACTGTGGAACACCTTTTCTAAAAAGTTGTATTAATTCTGGATCCATATAATCATAATTATCAGGAATACCTAGACAAATTAGCTTTTGATTCGTCAAATATTCTTTAAAACGTTTACGCAATTTTCTTTTATGGATTTGCTCCATAACAAAAATGAAGTCTGCCCAAAGAACATCCTCTAAACCAAGAGATATTTCTGCATCATTATTCAAACCAGCTGAACGAACGTCAAAACCCGTTAGCTCAGAAAATACAGCTTCTGCTGTAGGGCTTATTAACTTATTTTGACTGCATACAAATTGTAAATTTTTTATGATCCCTAAGAAAGACAAAACATACATCGCCTAGAGTTTTAATACCCCAACCAATAATTTAAGCTCGTTAGTAATGCGGAGGCGGCATTTCCTCTTTTTCAGAAGCCATATTACTAGGCTCTATAGCGCTGATTTTTGATATCAGTTGCTTAAGTTGAAATTGTAAATCGTCCATTTGTTTTTGCTGTTGGATGAGCGCTTGGTTAAGGCTTTCGATGGTGTCTTCTTGAAAAGCCATTTTCATTTGTAATTGTTCGATATCTGTTTGTACTGTGCTCATTAATTTTCTATCTTCCACTTTTCTAGTAAGCCATTGCTACTTTCTGAAATAATTTCGCTATCACCAATAAACCCAACACTATGCACTACGGCCGATGCTGGTTTACTCCCCTCACGCGCAGAGACGCGCCATTCGTTTAGCTCTTCACCTGTTTTTACGTCCCAGCGATTGATTCTTCTAGATGGTGAACCTGTTAGTAGGTACTTACCATCATCTGAAAATACCGCTGTCGTGAATATTCTTTGTCTTGCCGTATACTGTAAGTTGCTGACTTCCTTGCCCGTAACCAAGTCCCATACCCTCGCATCACGCTTGCTGTCAGCGGTAAATGCGTAACGTCCTTGATCATCTAGCGACACTTTGGTGACTCGACTAGGGTGGTCAAATTTATGGATAACTTGACCAGTGCGGGTATCCCAAAGATAGGCTATATAATCGTTACCACCGGAAAGTGCATAAAAACCATTAGGTGAAATATCAACACTATTAATTTTCTCTTGGTGACCTAAAAACTCTAATCGTCTACCGGTTTTGGGCTCAAAAAACATCACTTTGCCATTGCCACGGCCAACCAAAATACCTCGACCTTGGTTTGAAACTGCTATGTCTCGAATACTTGCCTCGTCAATTCGCCAAAAACCCTCTGGCTCACCAACCTCTAAACTCCACAACGCAAATGCTAATCTGTCAGAAGTTACAACGTATGAATTATCAAATGCAATATGAATATTTGTTACCGCGTTACTGCCATCATCTTGATGTCGCCACACGTATCGCTTTTCGTCATTAGTTATATCCCAGACGGTAATGCCATTTTCAATCGTGGAAACAACGGCAATTGTATTGTCTGCTGATATATGGGAGGCATGAGATCCCACTTCAGCATGGCGAAATGAACTAACAGGTACATCACTTGAACCTCCACAGGCCATAAGTGTGAAGGCACTTAGCGACATTACAAAATAGATAATCTTAATAGGTTTGTTCAATGGGTTTCTCTTTTGTCATATCACGTTTAGTATATGCGTTTGCCTACTAATCACATACTGCTAGTTGGAGAATTATAATGAAAAAAGCCTCAATCACTGCTTTGATTGCTTCTATTTTAATCTTAAGTGCCTGTCAGCCACCGTCTGTAGATCCTATGAAAGTTGAGATGTTAGCCCTTGATACAGAACAACAAAAACAATCTTATGCTATGGGCGCTAGCTTAGGCCAAATTATAGAAAATAAAATAGCTAAACAAAAAAGTGTAGGTATTGAATACGATCAAAGTTTGTTGGTAAAAGGTTTTATTGCTGCCTTGCAAGGTCAGTCACAACTAGAAAAAGACGAAACTCTATCTATCACTCGCTCAGTTGAAAACCTTGTAAGGGAAAAACAAATCGAGTTAAAGGCTCAGATGGGCAATACAAATAAAGCTGAGGGCTTAGAGTTTTTAGCAAAAAATGCTAAGCGTGATGGCATAATCGTCACTGATTCAGGTTTACAGTACGAGGTACTAAAAAGTGGTGAAGGCCGCAAACCAAAAGCTACCGATACGGTAAAAGTACATTATTTTGGCACATTATTAGACGGAACAGAGTTTGATTCGTCCTATTCACGTAACAAACCCGCTAGTTTTCCGCTAAACCGTGTAATTAAAGGCTGGACTGAGGGAGTTCAATTAATGAATTCGGGAGCAAAATACAAGTTTTATGTGCCTTCAAATTTAGCATATGGTGCCCGTTCGACTGGTAAAATAACGAGTCACTCAGCCTTAATATTTGAAGTGGAGTTACTGGAAATTATTGAAACAGATAAACCAAAAACCAGATAAACTCTATTTAATCTGAATTCGGAATAAGACGTACCTCTGCTTAGAACTAACCATAACAAAAACAGTATGTTAAATAATTATAATTGATTTACTCGGCCATTGAACACATCCAGTGTTGATATTATTATCGAAGCGAGCTTGTGAAGAAATAGCAAACTATTGATAACAAGTTCAACCAAGATAAACACGATAATATCGGTGTTGGACGGTGTAGCTTATTCCGAGCATGGGTTATTTATTAACACCCAATAAAAAACCGAACACGGTAACGTGTTCGGCTTCACTTTATCATTTTGATAATCAGCTAGTCTCCGTGCTGAACCTTATTCCTTCATTCTGTTGCCCTTCAAAGGGCGTTTTATCCCGAGTTAGCCGGGTAATTTGTTGTCATTTGACTAAATATTGTTTCAACTTTATATATTTGAATGTCGATATTTACCTCAAATCAAGTGTTGCCAAGTTTAAAGGTAGTATGACCTGCTCTCTTAATTACAGTTGACTCTATAACGCGAAAAAAAGGGCAACTCTTTTTAACGCAAGGTTCCTCAAAGTGCTTCTTGTAAGAGGCTTTGCAGCGGTTTTTGACTAAAACCCTACTCTACTTTGATTAATATTAACTATAGTCGAGAACGTTTCTTTTACACAGTAACCTTGAACTATTTCTTGTAATAAATTGTGCTAAAAAATATTTTTTTATTACTACATAGTATTGGCACTTTTACGCCTTCATCTATCACCTTTAAAATCAACCCTCTAGCAAGCGCGTGAATCAATACTTACTTCTTTTTTCATGTAATTTAAATTCATCTGGACCCAATAATTAGTAAGAGTGAGAAGCTTGGTCGATGATTATAAATAAAAAATTTGCCCTGTTTAGCAATAGACGCTTTGGTAAAAGCCTTGGAAAACCTATAATTAGCGTAATCGATCAACACACTGAGTTAGATTAAAGGTTGAAAACAAAGTTAGTAACACCTGAAGGCTACAAAAAACTCTACGATGAGCATGATTATCTATGGATGAAAAAGCGTCCTGAAATTACAAAAATTGTTAGTTGGGCAGCTAGTCTCGGAGATAGATCGGAGAACGCTGATTACACATACAACAAGCGTTTATTACGAGAAATTGATAGACGCGTTAGATTTCTAAGAAAACTGCTGCCAGAGCTTCAGGTTGTTCACCATTCGCCTGTGCAAGACGGAAAAGTATTTTTTGGTGCTTGGGTAGAGATTGAAAATGACGATGGCGAAGTTAAGTGTTTTCGTATCGTTGGCCCAGAAGAAATTTATGGTGAAGATAAAAACTTCATATCTATAGATTCACCTATGGCAAGAGCTCTAATCAAAAAGAGCGTAGATGACGTATGCACTGTCAAAACGCCTAAGGGCGTAAAAGAGTGGTTTATAAAATCAATTGAGTATAAAGATGCCTTTGATAAAGAATGAAAATTATTGCCACTTTTATTCATCTGGCGCTGGTAATTTCTGTCTCGCACCCCTATATAGTGCCTAGATGAAAATGAATGGCATACAGGGTCTTCAATGATGATAGTAGAAAAAATTGCGCGTGAGTTACAAGTGCAAGCGCAACAGGTGCAAGCTGCGGTAAAGTTACTGGATGAAGGGTCGACAGTCCCTTTTATTGCTCGCTATCGAAAAGAAGCTACCAATGGTTTAGATGACATAGCACTAAGAAAACTAGAGCAACGATTAACCTATTTACGGGATTTAGAAGATAGGCGAAAAGTCATCATTCGGTCGATTGAAGAGCAAGAAAAAATGACGCCTCAGTTGAAGGCAAGTTTACTTAATGCACAAAACAAAACGGAGTTAGAAGATTTATACCTGCCTTATAAACCTAAACGCCGCACCAAAGGTCAAATTGCTATTGAGTTAGGACTCGAACCTTTAGCCAATGCTTTATTTAACAACCCCCTACTCACACCTGAATCTGAAGCTCAAGCATTTGTAAAAGAAAATGGTGACATACCCGACACTAAATCAGCCTTAGACGGCGCTAAGTATATTTTAATGGAACGATTTGCTGAAGATGCACAATTGCTGCAAAAAATTCGACAGCATTTAAACAAACATGCCCACATCAAAAGCCAAGTCACCGCTGGCAAACAAACAGAAGGCAGTAAATACAAAGATTACTTTTCACATACCGAACTTTTGAAAAAAGTCCCTTCCCATAGGTCTCTGGCAATGTTTAGAGGCAGAAACGAAAGCTTCCTTCAAGTCAATCTAGATGCGGATCCTGAAAAGGATGAAGGTGATCGAAGTTCATACTGTGAGCAAATTATCGCCGAGCACTTCAATATTAAATTTGCCAATCGACCAGCAGACACTTGGTTGGCATCAGTGGTGCAATGGACATGGCGAGTCAAAACATTGCTGCATATGGAAAGCGAATTATTTGGCGCGGTGCGTGAGCAAGCTGAACAAGACGCGATTAACGTATTTGCCAAGAATTTAAATGATTTGTTAATGGCTGCACCGGCCGGTCCTAAAGTCACTATGGGGTTAGATCCAGGTCTACGTACAGGTGTAAAAATAGCCATTGTAGACCCAACTGGAAAAGTATTAGCTACTTCTACTATTTTTCCTCATGTACCACAGAATCAGTGGGACAAGTCGCTACGCACCCTGGCAACTTTATGTAAGCAACACAAAGTACAACTTATTAGCATTGGCAATGGCACGGGCTCAAGAGAAACTGATAAACTAACGACAGAAATGATCAAAGCAAACCCAGACTTACCAGTGAGTAAAATTATTGTCAGTGAAGCAGGGGCCTCTGTTTATTCTGCGTCAGAGCTTGCTTCAAACGAATTACCTGATATGGATGTGTCATTACGTGGTGCGGTGTCTATCGCAAGACGATTACAAGATCCCCTGGCAGAGTTAGTCAAAATTGAACCCAAATCCATAGGTGTGGGCCAATATCAGCATGATGTTAGCCAGAGCAACTTAGGTAAATCACTCAGTACTGTAATTGAAGACTGCGTGAATGCAGTTGGGGTCGATATCAATACAGCATCAGGTGCATTACTGAGTCATGTATCGGGTCTGAATCGCACTTTGGCCAGTAATATCGTCAATTATCGTGACAAGCATGGGGCATTTAAGCGCCGTAAATCCTTGCTTGATGTTGATCGTTTAGGGCCAAAAGCGTATGAACAAGCAGCAGGTTTTTTGCGCATTATGGGTGGAGATGATCCACTTGATGCATCAGCTGTGCACCCTGAAGCCTACCCAGTGGTTAATTCAATTGTCGAACATGCTTGTATTGCCATGAACGACATTGTCGGCAATACCGAGGTGCTGAAAAAACTCAAACCAGAAAACTTCGTCACTGATCTGTTTGGTTTACCCACAGTGACAGACATTATTAGCGAGCTTGATAAACCCGGCCGAGATCCTCGTCCAGAATTTAAAACGGCTAACTTTAAAGATGATGTGCAATCTTTGAAAGACCTTAAAGTCGGTATGATTTTAGAAGGTGTTGTCAGTAACGTTGCTAGCTTTGGAGCTTTTATCGATGTGGGTGTGCATCAGGATGGGCTAGTGCACATTAGCGCCATGACCGACAAATTTATTTCTGACCCCAGAGATATTGTGAAAACAGGCGATATTGTAAAAGTTAAAGTGATGGAATTAGATGTTGAAAGAAAGCGCGTATCTTTAACTATGCGTATGGGCGATACACCGAATCAGGCAGCAAGACCATCAGCACAAAAACATAACTCAGATAAAAAGCCACTCAACCGACCAGCTAAAGCCAATCAGCAACAGGCTAAGCCTAAACAGTCGAATCAAATGATGGGTAACGCTTTTGCTGATGCTTTTGCCAAAGCAAAAAAATAACTTCCTTCTATTAATAGCACCATCACTAAAAACCAAAAAGCCCTCTATTGAGGGCTTGTTTCATTCTGGTATAAAGCACTTTTAACTACAGTTTTAAGCAGATTGCTGCAATCCTTCAGAACGAGGATTAGTCACTTGTTGATAAAAATTTTCAATCACTGAAACTCTGCGAGTAATCTCTACGTCTCTATTTGCGAGAAATTGACTCGCACCATCCAAATCAAGATCAATATCGCTTTGTTCATCGACCACTGACTCACTGATATCCAGTGAACGAGTGGGTATGTTGACATCTAAAGCATCAACCATTTCCTCTAAATCAGGAGTTTCGCCAAGAGGTGGCCTACCAATAATCGAATTTTGTTGTGGTTCTTCGCTTTGCTGAACATCTAGAATAGCTTGATTATATGCCTTTTGCGCTTCTTCGGCTTTCGCATTAGCTATTTCGTTACGTGCTTCTAGGGCTATTTGAGTGGCTTCGGTTGCTACTCGCAGATCTTGTGCGCTAGGCTCTGCGGGAGCCAAAGCAGCGGCCTTAACTTGTTGTGCCTTGCGAATAGTTTCCTCTGGCGTGGAGGCTTCTGATATATCTATTGAAACTTCGCCACCTACAGCATATCGCCTACCATCAGGTCCTCTTTCATATTGATACTGAGGAGAGCTTGCATATTGCCCTCCCAAAGAGGCGTGAGCTTGTTCATGGGAACGAACTTCTGCGTCTCGTTGTTTTAGCTCTGCAAGTTGTTGTTGTTCGGATTGTTGTTGCTGTTGTTGTTGCTGTTGTTGCTCATTTTCAGCATTTTCTTTACCTGCACTGGCATCTTGCCCATTGTCTTTGGCAGAGTCATTTTGAGTATTGAGTTGTTGAGCCGTTTGAGGAACCGGCTTTTCATAGATTAGGGAGGGGGGAGCTTGTCCAGGGGTTTTTACTTTATCAGCTTCAGAGCCCACTCCGGTTTCAGCTGCTGACTTTTCATTCGCGGTTAACTGTGGCACCGCCTCACGTTGGGTATTATCTTTGCGCACCGCCTCGGTATTAACGGTGCCAACGTTAAATATTATAGGAGTGGGGACGGGAGGGAGAATATTCATAATATCTATTACCTAAGCTAGGCGAGAATATCCAATATTGTGCCAACAGTACCGTTAGCGGTGTCTACTATTTTTGTAGAAGCTTGTGCATTGGTTAGATTAATTGACAACCCTACTAGATTCGAAGTAATACCCTCGGTAGCTTGTGGGAGAAGTTGTTTAATGGCATTAAGTTGGTTTAATGTAGCGTTTGCTAAAAATTCTTGAGGATCGCTAGAAGGTGCTGAAAAAGCCGACAAGCCAGCCAGATTCGATGCATTTTGTGTAATGCCATTATATGCACGTTGAATGCCTATAGTGCCACTTATAATGGCAGAATTTATGTTGTTACTAGTATTCACTTACCTTACCTCTACTACTTAACCTCTCCTGTTCAATTATTAACCATTTTAAGGGTTTTTTAAAGCTTTACCTTGATCTATAAGTGATATAGGTATTAAACAAGCGCTTTCACTAGTCGTTTTGCAAAATATTTAGTGTTTGAAATAAAAGGGGCATGGGAAGCATCGTTAATAACTTCTATTATTATGTTGGAATTAAGTTGCTGTATAGCTACAGTTATTTTGTCAGGTACTAACGTATCTAATCGACCCAAAAACATGTGGCAAGGTATCGCCAGTGTTTTAAATTGCTCACGTAAATCAATACTGTTTAACATATCCAACCCTGCAGCTAAGGCGTCGGGTGAAGGCAGCGGGAATTGCTGTACTGCCTGTTTGATTGTTTTGGCATCTTGTCTGGCATTCGCACTACCCATGGCTTGAATGGCTAAAAAGCGTTCTAGCGTTTTAGAAAAATCTAACTCGAGTTGCTGAGTAAAAAAGTCAAGGATTTTGGGTTCAATTCCTAGCCAATCAGCACTTTTTGAAAATTTTGGGCTGGAACATATCAACACAAGTTGCTTAAGCTTTTCGGGATAAGTGTGAGCAATTTGCTGAGCAACCAAGCCACCTAACGACCAACCAATTAATATGCAGTCTGCAGGAAGATGCTGAACCACTGTTTTAGCAATATTCTGCAAATTATAAGGAGAGGGTAACGCCTGATGATTTAGCCCGTACCCCGGCAAATCAATTGTGGTGATACGAAACTCATCTTTAATATTGTCTATCAAAGGCTGCCAAACGCCACTGTTCACACCCCAGCCATGCAAAAAGACAAGGTTCTTACCTTTACCTAGGGTTGATACTTTTAATTTCACTGACATTTCTTCTACACTTAGCTATAGGAATATGATTTTTACATTGAGAACAAGGATGACCTTAAGATGCCAATCGTGTTGAGTCAAAACTGCTTAATCTGCAAACAATCTAGTTACAGCCCAATATGCCAATACTGCTTTGATGATCTTACACTATTTGATATTGACCGATACCAACACAACTTGATGTTATCGCCAAAAGTGAACTTGGGTTTGGCAAAAGTAGATTTCACTCAAGTGTTAGCTCTTGCTGATTATCAGTGGCCATTATCGAAGTTGTTGACTGGATTAAAATTCTCAAAACATGTGCCAAACGCTCATGCACTAGCGACACTTTTTGTAAGGCACTGCTTAAGCTCTATACCCGATTTACCTCAAATTATTATTCCGATCCCATTACATAAAAATCGGTATTTATTCAGAAAGTTTAATCAAAGCATAGAATTATCCAAACAAATTTGTAACTTAAGCCAATTGGACATGGATACATCTATCCTTAACAGATGCAAATCCACTCCAGCTCAAACCGACTTATCCGCCGCCCAAAGACGTAAAAATTTGCATAATGCTTTTGAAATTAATGAATCAGCCCAGCAGCGACTAAAAAGTTATAACCATATTGCCTTATTCGACGATGTTATCACCACAGGTACAACCATGAACTGTGCTTACCGCAGTTTGCGTCAGCACAATCCTAGATTGAAAATTGATATCTGGAGTATTTGCCTTACTCTTGCGGGTTAACCTGGTGCGTTTATAAAACCCGCCATAAAAATGGCGTTGCTCATCAAACGACTAGTGCCATACCAGACGCCTCGAAAATTAACGTTAGTAGCAAAACCAATGACCTTACCTTTGCCAAAATTGTGGGACACAATGGCAGCGCTTCCGCCAATAAGCCGCTGTAACTCATCAGCACTATACCCTGCAATAAGTGGCGATTTAATGTAGCTTGCTGCGGTAATAAACGGTTTGTCGGGTTGCCGCATCACCAAAGCACTGTTACGAAACATAGGCAATGTAGTGGAAGTAAAACCAAAGGCTAGTGGATGGCTTATATCTAGCTGGGTCTCAAATACTGCTCCGGCAATTCTTTGCTTGGCTTTAAGCGCTTCTTGATCTTTATAGGTCATATCGGTTGTTTCAAACGCTAACTTAATTTCACTATTACTTTTGAAGCGAGCCTTAAGCCATTTTTTAT
>Ga0115005_10002307_pt1 | contig 15264 bp, 10 predicted proteins | sample ArcOceMetagenome_FD_87163 | JGI IMG/M metagenome (GOLD analysis project Ga0115005, IMG submission 87163) | Marine eukaryotic phytoplankton communities from Arctic Ocean - Arctic Ocean - Greenland ARC118M Metagenome | ecosystem: Environmental > Aquatic > Marine > Oceanic | place: Arctic Ocean... | reverse complement strand
TATCAAGGCTGAGGTTCCGATTCAACAAGGAATCTAGATTACGACGGCTGATTGTTGCTGAGATGAACGAGACATTGATCCGATATCAAAGTAAACCCTATGGAGGAGCAAAGACAATTGCAACGTTTGGCAACTTTACACTCACGGACCCTTCGACATTTGATGGCTCCACACTTTACGGCGAAATCCTTGGACTGAAGACAGATGCAAATCGCTCAGAATCGATGCTGAAAATTACTCGCGAAACATTCCCTCGAGATGAAAGCAACCTTTATAACGTTGAGCAATTTGCCTCCGAAGATAACGACAAAACTCTGAGAATCGACAAAGATAAGAGATGTATCAAGTGGTGTGATACAATGATCACAATGCATTTTAGTCCAATGAGATTTGTCCTACTCCAACAGTTGTGGATGGAAGTTATGGATTACTTCTTTGAAGGAATTATTGGATCCGAAGTGTGGGGGAGGCAACGGCCAGATGTATTGAGTGCTGTTGATGAGCACCAAAAGAAGGTTGAAACAGAAATTCTGAACAGTACTAAACATGATTTGGAAGATAATAATCTTCCCGGAGCAAATGCAGATGGGATGAGATTTCTTCGGTTTGATATTACAATGGACTCCCCTGTGATAATTCTGCCCGTCCAATACCGTTCTCCTCAACATCTGAGATTCGACCTTGACGAAATACATATCAGAAACAAGTTTAGCGGAACAATTGAGACCCTGAAAGAGTGTGCTCGATATGTTCAATGGTACAACAATTGTAGCATAGATTTCCAGGGCCTTCGCCTGTTGAGTTGGTGCGGTACTCAATTAAATATCAGTGAGGATCCAAAGATTGCGCACAGCAGTGCTGAAAGTAAAATTGCTGGCAGTATACCTGTGAAATTGTCATTGAGGTGGCCTGTCGGTCCTTCTGCTCATACCATTGTGCCAAAATGGAATTTCCACTGCTCCATTGACAATATTAGGTAAGATGGTGAAGTTGCGTGCTCGGTTCTTTCAATCTCTTCGATAGTTGAACTCATTCTTCGTCCCTTCTCTTTGATATTTATTTTAGATTGCTATTCCGGAAGAACGACTACGCTCTCTTTCAGCATATTCTTTGGAATAACATTGGTGAAGAATCTCGCCATCTAGATGAGTGGCGTGCTCTGCAAAATCTTCCACCTGCAGAATTAGCTGCTTACAAGAAGAAAATCATGGTCCATTTTGGATACGACAAGAAGGATGGACCACCAACAACACTTCATTTCACTATCGATATTTCATCAGTGATTTTTCACTTTTGCATTTGTGACAATGATCACGTCGCCGATGTCGAAGGGTCAAAAATGAAATGGTCTCTATTGAAGAAGAAAAATAGAGTATCCCGACAAGTTCTGACGTTTGACAGCATTCGCCTTTCTCAAACGAGTTCCAATAAAGAATGGGCTGGGGTTCCAGAACTGTTGTTTCCGTTAAAGGAAAGCAGTAGGAGGGAAGGTGATATTGCTGCACAGCTGACTTATGAATCAACTTCAAGACCCACTGGAGACAACGCGCGGACCCTAACTGTGAAAGATGCCTGCATCTTCTTGATTTATCCCGCTTGGATGTATGTGAAATCATTTTTTCAGAATCTTCCGAACCCAGATATTATGGACAAGGAGGAAGTGCAAAGCTCGGTTCAGATCGCTGATAGATGGTATCGAATACAAAAAGAATGTTTACCGCATGTGCACGATTCATCACCAATCCCAATCGATCAGGCAAAGACATTTCCTTCCAAAACAATACCAGCAGACTTTCAATTACGAATAGTTCTTGAATCTCCTCGAATTGTGCTTGTGGATAACCCTTCCCAAGACTCGTGTATCCTTGAAAAGGGTCATGCTGTAACTTTTGGTCTTGGGCATTTGGATTTTCTGCATCATAATGCTCCTCAAAAAGGGATTATTAAGAAAACCCTTTTTTTGCACGATTTAGAAGTGTTTACTGGTGCAACGATGGATGCAATAAGTGCTTTTAATCAGCAACAGCAGCATTCACTATTATATCCTCTCTGCGTAGGAGCTGGCCAAACTTCTTGCTACAAAAGTGGTGATCTAGTCGAGACAAGCAAGTGGATTTCCTCCGACGTTTTAGCGGTCCGAGCTGCCTACACAGATATGACGCTTGCTATTGACGTGTTTTTAAGAGTTTTATCAGATTATCGTGAGGTTCAGAATGCAGCAAAGTTGTCGTCGAATGACGCCACCAGCCCAGCAGTGTCGTGGAAAGCTAATACTCCCATACTTTTGCCTGATATAAAGACGTCTACGAGTGTAGCATGCGGAGGGTTTGATCTTCTCATTATTGATGATAGTGGTAGGCATTTTGCTGGTGTACAAGAATTAGTTCAGGTTTCTCTCAGTGGAATCTTATATAAAAAACTCACGGCGACAGAGTCGTCTCCACTCGAAATGAGGCTGCAAATGTCAAACCTTGAACTTGCCGATTGCCTGCAACCGCTGCAATCGCCTTTCCGTATTGTTGCAGTTGGAAATCATGTAAAATCATACGATGGGAAGAAAATGGGTGGAGTCCCCGACGATAAAAGAAAGAGATGGCAAAGCATGAACAGAAAGGTCTTCGATGACTTTATGGATTGGAAAGGTTTTTCGATGAAAGAGTCTCAAGATTGGGGTTATGAAATCTCTTCCTTGATGAACGAACGTTGCAATGTTGCAACAAAGTCACAGATGCGCCAACCTTTTACTGATTTGAATCTCATTGACATTCATCACACAATATCAACACAAAATCATCATGACTACAAATTCAGAATACGTGCCACAGTTTTACAATGGAATCCATCCATGGCTATTGCTCTTCAGAGATTTATGGGAAGACTGAAAAAGCAGTCTGCTGCGAAGAATCTAGTATCGCGATCAAGAAGAGGTGACACTGATGAAGATAAAACTATCTCGAAAGAAGCTGCTGCAAAGTATCAAGGAGCCGAGATTCGGATTGATTCGTTGACGCTTTGTCTTAACAAAGAACACCAGCACAGACGACTGCTTCAGATTACCATGTCAAAGGCTTTTGTGACTTTCCAATATGATGAGTCTTCTCGAGTGAATATATGTGGGCACCTGGGTGATGTCAATGCGTGGGACTCTGACGGTAATCGTGAAGGACAAGTTGCAATTTGTCAGAAGAATAGATTGGTTGTTGGTGTTTTGCACCGTCCTTCTGACGAAGGTGACGACTTGCACGATAATTTCGAACCTGAAAACGAAAGGCTCCTTACGTTCAAATATTATTCCAACCCAATGAATGGGTTCCAGGACCTCGATAAGGTCGCACTCCCGAATCTTCCGAATTGGGTTAGGGATCAAGTGGGAGAAAATGCTACTATTGATGCTGTAGACGATTGTCTCTTTTTGTCAATAGCAACTATTCGCTTCAACCATATCAAAGAACGCACGGGGGAAATTACTGATTATCTTTCGAATGGATTGCCAGGTCGAAGTATGGGGGCAACATCTCGCGCTGCAAAAGGTTTTATTACGAAAAGAATAAAGACAAGAAGTTTTGCCAATGTTCTTGTCAATTCTCCGCAATTGTTTCTTCCTCGCCATCGAGGAGATGATGAAGGTGTCATTGTATGTCTTGGTGATGTCCGCTTGAATAGTTGGTTTGACGAAGCAACAGTTGAAGAGAGTAAAAATATCAATTGCAATGAACTGAACAGCGTCGAAGTCCGAATGTATGACCAAGTTCCAGTTACACCAAGAGCTCATATAAAGGAATCACATCGAAAATATTGGTGGCGAGTTTTATCTGTGACGATAACAGGTCTTGGATGGCGAGTCAGCAGGGAAAGAGGCGAATCTTTGTCTTCCTCCCTTCAAATTGAAAATCCTGTTAATTTTCATCTACAAATGCGAACGCCCCCTTCAGAGAGTGATCTACCGACCATCGTTCGTTGTAAGTTAACAGCGATGGAGCTTGTACTGTGTTATAGCGAGTACATGTTGCTCAGGGCCGTTTTGAAGGAAAATGTAACCAAGAAGGTGGACAAGACCCTTTGGGATAATCCAGAGGACTCATTTTTGACTGACGAAGATGAATCGAGTGGAGTACGTTATTCTAAAAATGCTCGTTTTGTGAGATATGGTGATATGTCAGAAAGGCACGCTCTTGAACATGAAAAAAAGGAAGAGATCTCTTTGTCAGCAACTGTAAGATCGAGTCTCGACGTACAATTTAGTCTAGATGGCGTGGCCTTAGTTTTGCACAGAGACGATACCATCCCCGAAGTAAAAGATTTGATGGGATACGATATTATTCTCCTGGAAGTTGATGATATAGATCTTCAGCTCACTACAAATACAGATAAGAGCAAAACAGGAACGGTGACATTTAAAAGTTTTGCATTGACAGACGTTGGAGATGTTGGAAGATTAAAGCGTGAAAAAATGTTGACGGAATATTCTATTGATGCCGCTTCTTTTCGCAAACGCAGGAAACCTGCAGCTTTTAGTGTCATCGCAAGAGGTTACAATACGAAAGAGATAAGAAATGACCTCGTATTAGATACTATGAAAGATCCTCAATTGATCATATCTGTTGATACAAATTCGTCGACAAAAGTTGATACGAAGGATCTCAATTTAGGTGACGAGGATATACAAGTCACAGCAATCCGTGTGACATTGAATCATATGAACATTAATCCTCTTATTCGCCCTTTGAGTGAGGTTGCAGACTTTATCTCTGGCGCATGGCCTTTTGAAGTCGCCGCCGCAGAAGCCGAGACTGGTGCGACTACTAGCAATGAAGACTCAGATGAAACTGAATGCAGGGAAGATCAAGAAACTCTGCCCAATTCTTTTACTGCGACAAAGTCATCAGCACAGAGTCCGGCAAAAGGATTCCACGTCACCATAATTACAAATTATCCCAGAGTATTTTTGGTACCAGACGAGACTGATCCATCATCACGAGCCTTGGTTCTTCGAGGGCTGACAATACTAAATGCGTCTGTGATAAAGAAGACTGCGAGTACAGGTTACTCAAATTCGACTGTCACTTCAATTCAAGGCCAAGTCCACGCCTTAGAGTCTTATATAAATCCTGACCCGCGAAGTGTGCTAGAGGGTAGTTCCATGAGAGGTTCTAGAGCTGCAAGCAAAATTGATGAGGAAGTTGTAGAGAATAAAGATGGTATTGCTGATGATCTCGGTGTAGCCTTGATCGAGCCTGTGACTGCGTCGTTTACTTTTCGCCAAACGAAGCGAACAAACTTTCCTACTGTGCGGGAAGCTTTTATAAGTATGGAGCCCGTCTCGACTACTCTGAGTTTTGAGGACATCAAACTAGTTGAGGTGGTAGTTTCGAGATGGAAGTCAGAAAAGCAGCTAGTTCGCCTTACAAATATTGTATCTGCTGATTCTTGGAGGAATGCTTCAGATGATATGGAAATATCTTTCGGTCCGTCAACGCACAGTGAAAGCGGTGTGCCGTTGTCTTCTTCATTTAAGGCTGAACAGACCTTGAACAGGGATTGTGTGGGTGATATCAAGCTATCTACAAGCTTGGAGGTACAGAACTCTGCAGGTTTTTGTGGCAACTGCATACCTTCAACAACAACCGATTCGGTTTGTTTTGGTGGAACACAGATCCATTCATTTGAACTTGATGCAGTTGATTCTGATCAAAATGTATACGAAATTCTTTTTAAAGAACAGAAATTGGGTCTGGCACTGAGAAAGAAAGAGTCGTCGGTGATCATAGAAGGTATTCCCGACTCAAACCTCAATGGACAAATTAATATCGGCGATGAGATGGTTTCCATTGAAGGGGTTGCAATTGCTGGAATACCATTCCAGTCCGTTCTCAATCTTTTATCGAAGACTAAACGGCCGATGAAAGTAATATTCCAGAAAGCACCTTCAAAAATACCTCAACATGAGACCCATCCAAATGTTGCGATGAATTCAGATTTGCAGGAAATAGAAAATGCGCCAACTTCCGCTTCGTGCCAGAGTGAAGCAACTCGATCAACCGTAATAGATCCGTCAAGAATCCGTCAAACGAATACAGTTTCCTTTAGAAAAGGCATGGCCAACGGCATGGAAATTGAGCAAAGCGCATGTGGCAACATAGCCGTGGTGTCGAGTATCGATCGTGCAGCTTACTCAGCGTGCACTGTGGATAGAAGTTCATTCAAGTATTTCCCAGTACCAGGCTCTGCAGTAATAGCTCTCGATAACATACCATCCCACAAGAAAGGGTTCAAAGGTATCAGTGAATTCCTAGACATCGCGGCCTCAAGTCAGAAAAAAATAGAGATTGGGACATATACGTTGACATTTCTCGATGCAACCTCTGATGACTGGGGAGCACTAGACAAGGTAGATATTGTGATTTCCGAAATAAAACTGACATTGATTGACGATATTAATGGGCGTGATATGCCGTTGCTCCGAGGAACTCTCAATTCAGTTGCTTTGAAATTTGAACGAGGCCTAGGACTGAAGTGTGACTCAATCAAAGCCGCCCCTCCATCGCTACTTACAATGCGCCAACTTCCATTACAAATGCCTTCAAGTGACGCACGGATTTCTTCTCTATATGTTTTCAGCGATCTGACTGAAGCTATTACGCGAACTTGTGCAAGTGCTGAAATTCATATTGACTATTATAACGCACGCATTGCTGTGTGGGAGCCGCTAGTGGAGCCTGCACTTCTCAGTATTGAAGTTGAATCGCAGAAAGGCAACAAATCTACCAGTAATCCACGAGCTGGTGCTTTATCGGTTTCTATATCAGACTTTCGACCAGCAGATGATTTGGAAGGTCTGCCATTTATGTGCTTCAATGTAACTGATTCTGCGGCAGATATATTGTTGACTGCCCTGCACGAATGGCGGTTGTGGCGGAAATCTATGCAACAAGAGAATAACGTTGGCAATTATTCTGGAATGAAATGTGCTCATGCAAGAAGTATTCACGGGTCACCGCCGCAAAAACCTGGCGATGTTTCCAATAGCTTTTTAGATGTTCATTCGTCTGAATTTGGTACTGCGCAAAATGCGGCACAAGCTGCATTAATATATGCAAGAAGGCGGGGGCTGGACTCCCAAAATGCAGGAGAATCGAAACCATTTGTATTTCGAAATAGAACAGGGATGACCATTAGATTTGTACCCGAGATGAGGAGTCAGAGCAAAAAGTCTGGCAAGAATGGAATGGATTCAGATAGAACATTTGATCTGCGCCATCTCCGCCAAAATGGTGTAACAACCATCGAAGACGGAAAAGAAGCGAGATTCAATCTTGAAACAATGGAAGGAACCAGCTACAACGATGAGACATCAGCAAGACCCGGCAACAAAGTTCGATCGTATGACGGACAGTTTCCTCTTTTGAGTGTTGATTTCGAGACTTCAAGCCAAGTTCAAGTTGAGGTCTTGCAGCACATGTCTGTCGTGAGAATCGGAGACACGATGAGAAGTCTGTTTGTGAAAAAAAATGAATCCGAAGAAGAGTGTAAGACAACTTCAGTTCTTATTGTATGGTCCGTCGAATTGGAGAATAATAGGAGGATCATCACCCTCAGCAGCGCTGTGAGAGTGTCTTCGGGCAGATGTGGGATTCCAATCCAGGTTGGAGTCAGGCAAATCAGAGATGATCAAAACGAAGATTCTACAAATGTTCAATACATTGGCACCTCGACAAGCAATAACATCTGCTTCCTTCCGCTATGGCTTGAGCTAAGCTTTACTCCAGCAGAGATCCTTGTCCGCCCTCATACAAACTCGAGTTCGTTTAAGTGGAGCAGTTCGTGTATTTTGCGGCTTGAACGCCTGAAAAATACCGACCCCTTTTTCATCGACCGCAGCTCTTTTGTTTGGGAATGGACTGTATCGGAATTTGAAACAACTGTCGCGTGTGAGAAAGAATCAAACGCACATGATTCTGTATGGCTGTCTTATGATTGCTTGCACGACTCATCAAAGAGTTTCTCTGAGATACCTGCTTTCTTTCATCAAAACGAATTCTATGAACCCCAAGCCTACAGAACAAAGTGTATTGATGTTTGTTCAAGCTTGAGTTTAAGAAACAGTCTTCCGGTGAGCTTGGAATGGGAAGTGTCAAGTCAGCACTCCTCAGGAAAGTCTACTTCGTCAACAGTACTTGCAGGATCTTCGAGGGCATCCGAAAAAGATGAGTCTGATTCATTACCAATTCTCAGTGGCCATGGCAATGATGTATGTGCAGGCGATCTCAACACTATGAACATTGCCATTCGTTTGCGATGTGATTCAGAAAGTGAGTGGTCTGATCTCATCCCAATAAATTATAGGATCGAGGGAGATAGTTTGATGAAGTTGCCTCTGGTAGAAAATAGAGAAAAGAACGAAAAGGGTGACGAGTCAGATGATGGTAAGATACTTGTATTGCACTGAAATGGAAACTTGATCGCCTTCTTTGTGCTAACAGATGTTTTCACTTATCAGGAATCTTATTGACGAAAAGGTCTGTCAATTCACAATCGTTTGGGAAGTTTGGAGCTCCGACGACAGTTGGAGTGAAAATAACACCAAGGCTGAAAGTTTTGAGAAAGAATGGTAACTTGGCAAACTGTGTAATTGGGTTTAATATTGTCTTCCACAGCGAATTATGGATCAAAAATTTAACGAATCTTCCAATTCTCTTTGGAGCTCGGTCAAATCAGTTGTGTTCTCCACACTTACGCAGCGGATCTTTGAATTCAATCCATGAATCGTCTCGAAAAAAAGCAGCAGCAGCAGCCCTATTGGAGCTCTCTAGCATTTTAGAGTTCGGCGACAAGGGTCACGGGATTGGAGGGAAGTCTTGCGACAAGGAAATTCTGGCATTATCGAAACAGCAGAGTCTGTTTGCAATAGGTACGCAGTTGCAATTTTTTTTCTCTCAGTTGAATTTGCAGAACTATCGTAACTAAATTGTCTTTGCTACAGAGGAGGTTTTCGAATACGTTGAGATGAGCCAAGGTAAAAGTTTGAGACAATGGTGGGCTGGAGAACATCACGATAGTATTAGACCTGATTTGTCTGCCTATGATTTTTTGCGAGGCACTGAATGGAGTTGGAGAGACGATTCTTGGTACCTTGATACTTCTGGTGAATGTCAGCCTTCTCAAGGTGGATGGGAAAGCAGTTCCTCGCTTAACAACTTTTCTCCACTGAGAATATGCAACGAACTACATCGATTCAGGCGCAGGCGCTGGTATAGAAGAAAAGTGCACAATAATGCTCGAACCTTAGATCACGATGAAAACGATCAGAATGGAAGCCGTTCTACATCTCCTATCTCATCCTTTTATCAGCCGCTTCTAAAATGCTCGGATAAATCCTCAAAGAAGTCAGCACAAATGGATAAACGGAAAGATATTGATGGGAGTTTGTTAGACCTTGCAGCGGACGACGACAATGAACAAATGAATCTATTCTTTAAAGTCGGTGATGGTGCGTGGGGTGCTCCTGCAATGATACCATTAAGTGGTGCATGTCACGGCGTCTTGCACATCCCGGCTTCAAGATGGCCTTCGTTATCAAGGCAATCTACAGGGGATCGGAAAGATGAAGCAGTAATCACTGGAAATAGTCTTTCTGTAGGTTTGAAGGGATCTTCCAATGTGAAATTTAGCAAAGGCTCTCTTTCTCCTGGGCGTTTCGATGTATCCTACAGAGTCAATGCCATGGAAGGGCACTGGGGGGAACACTCTCGCATTCTTGTTCTCTATCCTCGTTTTTTCATACGAAACGACTCTGAGAAGTGGTACTTAGATGTGAAGCAAGCTGGAGCGTCTGATAAAACTGCGATGCGATTGAAACCAGGTTCGTCAGGTGCTTTCTTTTGGGCAGACATATCTTTGCCGGAGCTGCTTTGTGTCAGACCAGTACGGGATTTGCATGTGATGAATGATCACTGCATTCACTTGTGGAGTGGCGGATTTGACATTTCTGCGTTAGGAATGATTCCATTGAGGATTCGATCTAATGCTGAGTTGAAGTGGAGTTATGGTACAGCACCTAGTTCTTCTGTTGCGGTTGTAAGATCACTGATTGAGCTAAGGTCTGGGACTGGTGGCACAGGAATACTTGTTTCATTAAAAGAAGAACTAGATAATGGCGAAGATTCCCTCTACAGAATCGAGAATCATTGTCCTTTCCCTCTCTGGGTCTCACAAGATGGTATCAAAGAAAGACCAGACTCTAATGGTGATATTGTGATGCCCGACAAAAAGATATGTTATGGGCTTGATCAACCCTATCGTGGAATCAAAAGAGCTGGCGGTAGGGCAACTTCCCTCGAACAATTGCTACGAATAAAAGTGGGCCTCGCACCTCTTTCATCTATCGATGGGATTGAATCCACGAAGGTCATCAGTCTGTCTCGAGTTGGGGCAAATTTACGTTTAAAACCTGCGAAGTTGCGTTCATATTTCGACGAGGATACCATTGTGGACCTAATGAGTGTCAACGTTCAATGTGTGGTATCATCAGATGGCCCCACCCGAGTCTTATCTGTTTCGTAAGTTGTTTATTTGCGATTTTTTTCATTGCAGCTTTTATGAAACCACGACTCTCATTCTTTTCCTTTTAGTATAATGGAGCGCGACATCACAGCAAGTACTGTCATAAAGAATTCTGTGAGAATGCACACAAGTGGAGGGGCTGACAATTTCCGCCACAACGAAGAGCTTGCCAGAATGCTGAGGGAAGGTGCAGATACAACAATTTCATTGTTGAGATCGAAGGCACTTCCAAAATACAGCTCCAAGGTGAATTACAGCCAAAGGATATCAGCAGAGAGACGACAAAATGATCTAAGGACCACTTGCGACGATTGCCAGTATTCTTTTCGCGCATCACTAAGCGGTGTTGTGCTCAGTCTCATTGACAGAGTTCCATCTGAGGTTGCAGTAGTAACTGTGCGAAAAGTTGTTGCCATGGCCGAGTGGAATGCTCATCGCAGCGCAGAAGCAACAGCAGCACTTTCGGTAGGATGGCTGCAAATTGATAATCATTGCCCAAATGCGCCTTTCCCAGTAGCACTTTCACCATCACAGGTCAAGGGAGACGATGACACTGGAAGCGATAACGAATACACCAATCGTCCATTTTTAAGTATTGGTATCGTCCTTGCACCCAGCCACAAGTCGTCAATTACGGTAAGACTTCCAGATGACTATTTTTAATGGCTTGTTTCAAAAAATTCAATCTAAATGATTTCAATATTACAGTGCCTGGAAGGCGTGACAATATCTCTGAGCGATATTTCTTTGGGAAGTGATCTGGCACTCGTGATGAGAATTCAGCATCATCTTCTTGGAATATTGAGTCATCTAGACCGCAGTAAAGATCAGAAAGAGATAATTGAAGCACAGAATATTGTCCTCACCAAAGATATATGGCAGTTCCCTGATTTAACTCAGATTCTAACTTTGAAGTCTGTCTCTAAGAAATCAGGATCTAAAATGATGTACTTTGAAGGTATCACAATATTGCCATTCACATTGAAACTGTCTGTGGCCCCTTCAGTTGCACTGACAAGTGCTCAAGCTGCTCTCGAAGGCCCAGAAGCTGGAGCCATCCACGCTGCAGTGCGAAAAGGCGATCTCCTTATCGGAGGTAAAGCAGATGGGGTGGTTGGAGTCAAGATTGGAAGCAAAAATCGTACAGCGATGGCTGTAATACGTGGAATATTCAAGAGTATCCTGGTGGACTCTCTCCTTCGATGCGATGACGTTTCATTGAATTTTTCAGGTCTTGCTGTGCGCAATCACCTATCAACGATACCTCAGTTGAAAACGTTTATCGGTCTTCACTATTTATCATTGCTCAAGAGCAACGTGCCTGCTCTGTTGGGATCTCTTGCCGCGTTTGGGAATCCTGTTGGCCTCATTCGTGGTTTTGGTGACGGTGTTACGTGAGTATTTCCCCGTTTCATATAAGTTCTACATGTTTGCCTCGTTCTAACCCTATCCGTTGATTCTTTTGCAGCGATTTTGTAAGCGAACCAGTCAAAGGATTCAAACGCAGTGTTGAAGAACTCGACCCATCTTATGTGATGGATGGCGTGGCTCGCGGAACGGGTTCTCTAGCACGACACACTGTTGGCGGTATAGTCGATTCTGCGTCTCTTTTAACAGAAACTTTTTCGAAGAATATGGCTGTCTTGACCCTTGATAGAAAGTACGCACAAAGACGCGATCGCTTCAAAACTGTGCCAGGCGCTAATATCACGTTCGTCGGTGGGGTGGAGAGTGGAGTAGGTAAGCTCATTCGTGGGCTTGCAGAGGGAGTGATAGGAGTTGTTAGAGCTCCAATGCGTGGTGCCGAAAAACGTGGAGTTGAAGGCTTTGCAAAAGGAGTTGGCAAAGGTTTGCTCGGATTGATAGTCAAGCCTGTAATCGGCATTTCTGATGCAGCAACGGATGTAATGGTTGGTGTAAAAGGATCTCTGAACGGAGTTGGCAATAGTACCAAAATCGGAGCAATTCAATCACAGATACGTCCAAGGCGACCATTTTATGGTCGCGATAGGAGACTGAGACCATACAGTTTTGTAGACGCCATTTCTGCTGCGATCATGATGCGCACAAAGCTGGGAGGCGAGAACTACTTGAGTCATGTTGACATGGGCGGTCGCGTGGTGATTTTAAGTGTCAGAAGAATGTTACTACTCGGAGATGATGGAGATACTCAGCTGACGGTAAAGTTGAAAAATATCAAACGAATCGATCTGAGGCAAGTTCCCAGCGCGAATGGTACATTGGAATGGGCTTTATTGATCTTCCTGAAGACAGCAAGAAAGAATGGAAATGAAGTTGAGGTGATCACCAGTGGTGATAGAGATATTGTTCAAGACCTTTGTGTCAAGATACAGCAAGGTATTGCTCTTCTAGAGTAAGTTCACATAGAATATTATGCAGAATCGAAAAATGATTCTAAAAAGGTCAAGGTGAAGGATCGCACAAATTGGAAATATTTGTGAATAGAGGTACAACTGAACGTGTCCTCTACACTGTACAAAAGTATGATAATATGTATAATAAAATCCAAATTGATGTTAACTTTGAGGTGTATATATACATGATATATATTCCATATACACAGGGTTCAATGGACGAGCCTGCAGAAACACTGGCCAAAATACATGTCCAAACTTGAAATCATGGGCACACTCAAACATCACTTGAATGGATAGTCCGCACACACACAGCCGCTAATTCATGTGTTCATACTAAAGACAGTACTGGCGTCAAATTCAAGAATAACTTGAAATCATAATACAGTATTCATTTTGCAGTGCGTTCCATTAAATCATCAATGGCTCCATAGTGTAGTTGGTTATCACATAGGGTTCTGATTCCTGTAACCCGAGTTCGATTCTCGGTGGAGCCTGACTTTTTAGTTTTTGCCGTACAGATAATAGTATGCATGCAACATGTTCAAAGTTCAAACGTGCTTTTTATTGTTATCATTTCCTGGATTTCTAGATTCTTCATCATTTTCTGACTTTGAACATGTAGATGACTGGTACCAGGTACCGGTATATCGATACTGTTTATCGACCATCATCTGTAATTTAAGTTCGATACAGATTTTTTGAATTTTGAAAATACTTTTCATTCATTTCTTGAATACAATTAGCACAGGTATTATAAAGAGTAACGAGTATCACAATGAACATTCAAGCTTATTATTATCAACCATTCATGCCTACGATATTTGCTGCATTGTATTGTATGGTGTTCCTAACCTTCATGTTTCGAAAACAATTGATGCGAAGAACCCAGAAAAAAATATAAACCCCAAACCTAGCCGCCGAAAGACATACATGTCCTATTTCTCCTGCGGAGGATTCCATAGCATGCCGAATGCGAATCATGCCGTTCCATACTTAATAGGAACCAAATCAACATCATCATCATCTTCGTGAAAGTATGCCTCAGGAAGAGGAATCACATATCTAGACGGGACACGCCTGTGCGGAGTGCGGCCCTCAATATCTTCATCATCTTCAAATTTTAAAATAAGATCCTTGACAACAGGCGTAGTACTTCCCTTGGGCAACTTCCAGACTGGTTCTTTGGACACAACCGCTCTATAAAAGGAGGTAGTTTCGGGAAAGATGGCCATAACTCTAGTATTTTTCGCAAAGCACCCTTCACTTCCCTTACTGAGTCTCATAACATGCGTCCATGGCAACCGAATGAGCTTGGAAGTATCATCTTCATCCTGAACATCATAGGTCTCACTCTCTGCATAGAATCTCTGGACACTGGCCAAAATCCAAGATCCGTTCTCATTCGTACGTGTAATTTTAGCGGCAACCTGTTCTGCCGGTCTAGCTGCATTTTTACTCCTTCTCCTCCGTCTCGCAAGGGGACCAGGTGCATGCCCGTCAAAGAATGCTGTAGATCTTGCATAATCTGCAGAAGCAGCTGCATAACGATCGTACTCATGGGAAGGATGGAGACGTTGAGAGGGGGGAGGGACAAGGGGTCCGAGTTCCTGTCCAGCTGACAATCTGGCGAGAAATCCGTTAATAACTGTATCCTCGTCGACTTCCATGGCTTCAAAGTGACGAGCGACAGCAACGGCAATTTCTGAAGGAGGGGCTTCGTTGCGGACGGGGACACTGTGGTGGTCGATGTAAGACATGAGCGTAAGGCTTGGTAGTTTCTTGAAATCAAGTCCGACACCTCGAGGGTAGCTCCGGGAGTGAGCTACTTTAGTAGCTGGGCCTCGACGGGCTTTGCCTCCTGGATACTGCATTACTTATTTTAGAGTTTGTGTGAGATTTGGAAGGTGTGACCTGCAGGATTGTATGAATGTGGTACTTGTAGTTCAAAAGTGCTTTGTGCCTTTGTCCTTTGTGGCGCTGCTGCTCTTCTTCGTTGCTGTTCAGTTTGATTTCCTGCACACGAAAGCAATTTTTATATTTTTGCGCGACCTGAAGAGGCGCTATTTTCGCAGGCCCTTTAGGGCCTGCACCAGCTGTAAGAGCGCGCAAATAAGTGAGACACTACAAGATAATTGCGATCTTTGCAGATTTTCGTGAGAAAGGCGTTCCTTAGCTCGACTGTAGCCGCAACTCAGCAAGGATGGTATAGCTTGTGTAAACTTAAGCTTTTGAATACCATAATAACTTTATTCTATGGGGCGTTTGCAATTCGAGGGCTCGTGGGTGGCGCACTCCGATATTGCCACACATTCCAACTTGACCCTTT
>Ga0115005_10002306_pt1 | contig 15265 bp, 14 predicted proteins | sample ArcOceMetagenome_FD_87163 | JGI IMG/M metagenome (GOLD analysis project Ga0115005, IMG submission 87163) | Marine eukaryotic phytoplankton communities from Arctic Ocean - Arctic Ocean - Greenland ARC118M Metagenome | ecosystem: Environmental > Aquatic > Marine > Oceanic | place: Arctic Ocean... | reverse complement strand
TATTCCCACATGGCACAAAAAATGGGATGCGGTCAGTTATTATATTATGCGGACCCCAAAGATTGATTCATTCAATAAAATGAAAGTCCTCTTTTCTTTTGGCACTCTGTCTGGGCAAGTACGAACGCATCAAACGGCAACAATTACATCCTCTAATAAATGCTTGTTTAGATGTGAATGAAAATAACTGGTAGTGTACAGTACTGAAAGCAGATATTTATCGTCGTCATCTCACAGTTCTACGTAACTGAGGTCTACAAAATACAATGGAGAGGAAAGTGGAAGCACTTACAAAAATGCTCATAAAAGGTCATGGTGTAAAGAAGACGAGGGTGATTGCTTGTGCACAGCCGCCTTGATAAATTCTCTAGTAAATACAGCATGCATTCTCCAGACCAATATGAGAGAGATAGTATAGTACACGTAGCTTAGATTATTCCATTATACATGTACACACGTACACATGCATACAAGGATTCATGAATATGTTTAATTACATCTGCTTTTTAATTTCCAGATCCACAAATTTGCAGCAACGAGTAAACAGTTGCAAACTCACGTCCAACATCTGTCAAAGGCTTATTCCCAGCTCTGACAGACATGACAGGGAATCCAATACCAGCATCCCTTGCCGCGACTAGCTCAGCTTCAGCATCGCTCACAAAACAAATATCCTTGGGATCCAATCCCAAATCTTTGGCAATAGTCTTATAACTCTCCGCCTCCTTCTTTCCCCCAGAGGTGGTATCGAAATGAGACGTAAAATACGTACACAAATCTCCAGCTGTCGAATGCCCAAACAACAATTTCTGAGCACCAATCGACCCCGAAGAGTATATACTGACTGAAACGCCCTGACTCTTGCACCAATCAAGCATGGGCTTAAAATCATCATAAATGTGTCCCTTGAGTTCTCCACTAGCATACCCAGCCTTCCAAACCTTCCCCTGAAGTCCCTTGAGCCCGGTAGCCTTGACATCATGGTTCATCAATGCGTGAACATGAGCGACAATCTTTTCCTTCACGCTCATCTCCTCTAAATTCTTTCCATCGAGTTCTTGACGGGAAGGATGCTTCTCGTCCACTGTTCCAATATCCTCCGCTAGAGAATCGGCAATGACGGTACAGTCGGCATCGTCAATCTCCTCCAAGTACTTTTTCACGTTATTCCTCGCAAATGGGAAGAGAACTTCGTGAACGAATGAGATGGCGGTGGTACACCCTTCAATATCTAAAAGAAGGGTTTTGCAGTCTCGGGGCAGGATGGGGACCGTGTTTTGGGCTAGGTCGGATGCGTTGTTGATGTCGGTGGCTGCGTTGAATCCGTTGGATGCGTCTTCGCCTTTTCGCTTTTTGGAGGGGGGCTGTTCGGATGATGACATGTTGTTTCGATGTTTGGGGAGGGAGAGTGCAGGTGCAGGGTTTGGATGAGAGTATGATGTAAGGATTATGTTGAACCAGACTAGCGCTAGCAACTGCAATTGCATTGAAGCTTGGCTTTGGTGGATTGGCTGGCTTTTATTTTGGGCATATCTTTTTTTCGTTTTTGTCAAGTTTTTGTCGTGAAAAATTGGTGAGGGGGGCGGATAAACATCAACCACCCCAAAAGATGACAGCCCAACCGAGCACGGTATCACCCCAACCGACCGAGCACGGTATCATATGATAGATCTGAAGATAGATGGGTCTTGTGTTGTTGTTGTTTGTTGTTGTTGTGCCTTTTTTGCTCTTTGCAACTTAACTTACTTGTATACCCCCCCTCCCTCTGGAGACATGAGTTATTGATATCGGGTGATACCGTGTTCGGTTGGGCATTGATATCGGGTGATACCGTGTTCGGTTGGGCACGACATAACTCATGTCTCCAGAGGGGGGGTATACAAGTTACCCCAAATGAAAAGACGACAATGACAAAGCAAAGAGCAAAAAAGGCACAACAACAACAAACAACAACAACACAACAACAACAACAACAAGACCCATCTATCTTCAAATCTATCATAGGGCGCACCAGTGAGATAAGCATCTACTCCTAACTAAAGCACAACTCTAACACAAGCCAAACAATTATTCACCACCATGTCGGGAATGCACCTCTCCAAAGAGTTCTTTGAACTCCTCAAAGCGATTGGAGAATCCAAATCCAAGCAAGAAGAGGATCGCATCATCCAGCGGGAAATCTCCACCCTCAAGAAAAAAATGGAAGCCAAGGTTTCCAAAGTTTCCATGGGGAATAATCCGCCTCAGAATCAGCTTAATGCGAATAAGAAGAAGGCCAAGGAGTTTCTTGTGAGGATGCTTTATGTTGGTAAGTTTTTAGTGTACCCATCATTTATATGGTGATTTGACCCCTTGATGTGTTTCCTGTCTATGTCTATCCCATTCACTCTTCCGTCACTAACTCAACTCAACCCTATACTATACAAACTAATCATCATCCCCAACCCTGAACGACCTGAATATTAATTCTACAGAAATGCTCGGCCACGACGCATCCTTCGGATACATCAAAGCAGTCGAACTCGCAGCATCCAGCTCCATCATCCACAAACGAACAGGATACGTCCTCTGCTCCGCCTGCCTCGCCCCCTCCCACGAATTCAGATTCATGCTCGTCAATCAAATGCAGCGCGACCTCGCCTCCTCCTCCATTCTCGAAATATGCGGTTCTCTCATTGCTGTTACGAATATTATCACGAGTGATATGGTACCCGCCATGCAAGGGCTGGTGGTGAAGATGCTGGATCACAGCAGTGAGCTTGTGAGAAAAAAAGCTATTATTGCCATGCATCGTTTTCATCAATTGGCACCAGAGGCTGTCGAAAAACAGGATTTGGTGGACAAACTCCGGAAAATGTTGTGCGATAGGGATCCGGGCGTCATGGGGTCCAGTCTGAACGTCATTGAATCGCTGGCGACTGTGGATCCCAAACCGTTCAAGGAATTGGTTTCCAGTTTGATTAGTATTCTGAAGCAGGTCATTGAACATCGGCTACCGAGTGATTTTGAGTATCATCGTGTGCCCGCTCCGTGGATTCAGATGAAGATTGTGAGGATTTTAGCAGCGCTCGGAAAAAACGATGCCAATTCTTCCAATGGAATGTATGAGATTCTTGGTGAAACCATGAAGAAGGCGGATGTCGGGATTAATGCGGGATATGCCGTGGTGTATGAGTGTGTTAGGACTATTACTGCCATTTATCCCAATTCGACATTGTTGGATGCGGCCGCGGACGCGATTAGTCGTTTCATTCAGTCCAAATCTCAAAATCTGAAATACTTTGGTGTCACCGGTCTTGCAGCAATCGTGGAATCCCACCCTCAGTACGCAGCTGCTCACCAAATGTCTGTTATTGAATGTTTGGAGGATAGAGATGAGACTTTGCAGAGGAGGACTTTGGATTTGTTGTATAAGATGACCAATCCGATGAATGTCCAATTTATTACGGAGAAGTTGTTGCACTTTTTGAAGGGCACCACCGATTCGTTTTTGAAGAAAGATTTGACGATTAAGGTCTGCCGTCTTGCAGAGCGCTATGCACCCAATAATTTGTGGTTTGTGGAAACTATCACGGAGCTTTTTGAAATTAGTGGTGAATTTGTAAGCCAAGAAGTTTCGCAGCAACTTATGACACTCATTGCCGAGGGTGCTGGGGAGGAAGATGATGAAGATGCAGATACTATTCTTCGCCAGCATTCTGTTGCAATTTACGCAAATTTGCTCGAGAAGCCTATTTCCAAGCTTCCTCAATTACTTATTGAAACCATGGCATGGGTTCTCGGTGAATACGCTTATCTTAGTGCAGATTACACTCTTGAAGAAATCCTCAGTAAGCTTTGTGAATTGGTCCGAAAAGGCAAACAATTGGGAGGTTCGACTCGAAAGATTGTTGTGACCGCCGTCATGAAGTTGGTTGCGCAGGCTGGTACATGTCCACCCCAAGCTGCCAAGATTATTGATGATTTTGCAAAGTCAAAAGATGAGGATTTGCAGCAACGTTGTATTGAGTTCCAGAACTTGATCACAACAGCTCCCCATCTTCTTGGTGAAGTTCTACCTGTTGATGCTTCCTGTGAGGATGTTCAAGTAGACCCCAACCTTAGCTTCATGGATGCATATGTAAGGCAGGCTGTTGCTAATGGTGCAAAACAATACGATAAACCCGAAGATGACGATGATGATGACAACATCACTAGCACGGCGAAGGTCAGTGCATTCAAATATACCCCATATGATAAGCCTTCCAAACCAGGTGCATCGTACAATAGCTCTTCTATGGGAGGGGTTGGAAGCAATACTCCGCAAATGTCAAGTGGCGGGGCAGGATTCGGAACGACGCTTCCTCCTGGATCATACGGCCATACTCAGAACAATGGATCGTCGAACAATGGAAATTCAGCTACAGGTAGTGGTGAACCTCAATTGAATGTAAGGAATGTTGCGAATGTTTGGGGTAAAAAAAGTCTCTCTGGAGGACCTGCGCCCGCAGCTCCTGTACCTCCAACTTCCTTTTCTGCTCCAACTCCGGCTCCAGCGCCTACCAATACTTGGTCTACTTCATCAGCTTATTCGACGCAGTCGGCGCCCCAACCACCTCCAGAACCAGTGAAAACAGAAGAACAACTTAGAAAGGAACGCATGGCCGCGGCTCTGTTCGGGGGCGCACCTCCGGCTGCAACACCAACAAGACCAGCAGTTCCTAAAAGAACCGCTCCGAGACCTCCAATCTCTAGTTCTGTACCGGTACCACCTGCCCCTGCACCCCCACCTCCTCCTGCGCCTGAGATGGACCTACTTGATTTCATGGATGATCCGGTCCCATCTACGAGCGGTGCTGAGGCTGTGTCTGCACCCGACGTAGATATATTGGCGCCAAGTCCTATTGAATTTACTCCTCTACCAGCAGAAGATCCTGCACCACCTCCTGCCGAAGTATTTCCCGAAGATCCTTTCGCCGCCTCTGGTTTACTGGATGGCATGATGGACGCCCCATTGTCATCTTTTCCATCCAACAACCATTTTCAACACAATGGTCAAACCCTCGCGCCGCTCACTATCACAACAGCGCAGTTTGGGGAGAAATGGGGCACTTGTCCTCACGCATCTCCCATTTCTGCGACGTCTTTGAAAATAACAACGCTTGACGCATTTATGGTACTCTGTAAATCCGTTGGACTTCATAATATTGAATCAATTCTATCCACGAATGAAGGTATCTGTGGAGGCATGGTTGCTGGTACAGAGCTTGTGTTGGTTCATGGTAAAGTATCGTCGTCTGGCGCTTCAGCCAAGATTGACGTAACAATCAAATCGACTGATTCAAGTCTCGGTGGCTGCTTAGGCATGTACATGCAGAACCTTTTGCGCTAGCTTGCCATCGATCAATTTCTGATCTTAATAATAATGATAAAATGAAAACCTCTTTAGAAAAAAGGAGACAATGATGATCTTTTGTTCAAGGAAACTTATTATACAGAGGTTTTAAAACTTTGACTGCGCACAAAGGATACCGTACGTGTGTAACTGCGTGTGTGTAACTTTATTACATGAACAAAAATTGAAAATAGTGGCTTCTCGCAATTTGTCCCGCTTTCAACCCACAAGGTACGTGTGTACGGTACGTGTAGTGTAGTAAGTACACGTAGTCATTAAAAATGTTAGCATCTAAAGTAATGTTGTGATTCTTCGCCTTAGCCTCCTTACATTTTAGGATCTTCTTCTGCACCAGCCTCCTCCTGCACTCCCGCCTGAGGTTCAGCTTTAATTGCTGTTCTGTTTCGTTATTTGTTTTCTTCTCCGTCAAGACCTTCTTCTCTTCTTCCGCCTGACTGAGCCTTGGCTTCGTCGGCAGCTTTTTCTGTTTTTGCCCATGAAATGGGGCGATGATCAGTGACTTGTTGTAAATGACAACATGTTGAATGTGCCCTATAGAGAAGCTTGTGGAGTTTTAAATTTGTCATTGCCCGCACTGCCATTGAATACCATGTTGTCTTCTAAGAAAAGCATTCATGATGTCCTCCTTCGTCTATAAAATATTGTCCCCGCTATCAGGAGAGCCCGAAAGGCTACCCTTGCTTGTGTGGCGGTAGTAAAAGTCGGCCATGCTGGTTGTCTTCACGTATCCTATATCATCTCCAACCTGGGTATTTTCGTCTCTTCGATGGACTGGGGGCTCACCTGCTTCCTGCTGTGGACGAGTGAGCAACTGGCTACTAGATTCACGTTCAGGCTCACCATCCATCAAAAACAATCCTGAGGCTCCAGAAGTGGAATGGTTGAGATTGCCTGATGAAAAATTACCCCGTAATCCCATCCCATTCCATCCGATGGGCGTTTCCTCACTAATTGAATCGCGTCGTACCCTTGCAGCATTATGTGAATCAACACTTTGGTGGTCAGCTTCATCAACGTTTTGTCGGTCTGAGATTTGTCGGTCTGTGATGCCTAATCCACTCATATTGACGAGACTTGCACTTGTAAAGAAACTGGGCACGCGGTTTGACATTCTTTCTTTGTCAGATAAATTTATTTTGGATTCTCTTTTTTCCGCCAAAAGACGGGTGCGTAGGCGTTGAACACATCTATCCAATGTTATCTCTACGGCTACATGGCTCTTGATCTTAGGGATGTATCGCCATGTTTCACGCTCGGCAGCTTCAGCCCATTCATTAAATTCTTCAATCGACGGATTGTAGATACAATGAAGTAAGGCAGAAAACGCTGATCTATGACCTCTCCATGGAATAATCGAAACATCAATGTCTCTACCTTCGTACTCTTGCGTGAAAAATTGTTTTAAGAATCCTCTACGAGTATCCCAAATAGGTGCAATACGCTGCCCACCAATAGTCTCAACCATATTCTCAATCCAGGCCTTTGTTTGTTTCTTCAGAAAAAGAAGGACCCCTTTCACGAGACCCATAATACGGTTGCTCCAGACTGTATTGTTCGCACCTGATGCGAGTATTACTGCATGTGGATTTGCTTGACTAATAATAAAATGGTTGATATTGAACATCTCGGAAAGTTGCTGCATCGGCAAATCTTGCTCCATACTTCCATCAATGAAGTTTGAGACATTGGCACTCTCAGATCTTATTGTTCCATCGGGATCTTTCATCAAAAGTCTATTTGGCTCAAACACTCCAGGTAAAGAAGATGATGCAACTGCTGCAGTCCAAACCAATACATGAGGGGAAGTGAGGTAGTTGAGGAGAACAGGAGGGTCCGATCTGTTCTGAGGCGACACAATAATATTCAAGATGCGCCCGGTGCGATCAAAAGCCTCTTGAAATGTGAAATCGCCGATATTGGCACGGCAGCAATTTCTAAAATGTTCAGTATCATTCTTCATAATATCTGTAGCTCTCTTATGCCCCGTGAAGATATCGTAAAGCGAGGAAGTGAATTGCCGGATACCTAATGGTAACAACAACTGCCAGGTTTTTTTACCGTCCGCGAATGCACCTGCGGTGTTATGAAGAACCTCCTGGATTGGATTCTCTTTTTTATGATGGTAATTTGATTGTGAAACGGTGGAAGACCTTGGCATTGGTCGGAAGAAATTAACCATTATTTTTCCATAGTGGCCTGGTGCATTCGTACCCTGGGCATTGAACAAATCTTTGTGACATTCCTCGTCAGTCCTGGTTGAGACCATTGCGCACACAATACTTCCAGCAGAAGCTCCACTGATTACACGAGGTAACAATCCATTACACATCAGAGCTTTGACAACTCCTACATGATAAAAGCCCAAGGCAGCTCCTCCAGAGAGCATCAAAGCTGTCCTTCCGTACATATGTCTTGTCTCGTTGAAGAACGCAAGTTTTGCTTCGGTTGGGATCATCTCCTCTCCAGGCGAGGCGACTGTATCACAAACAAATTCTAGAGATGTACAAATAATATTGTGGTATGTTTCAACAAGCACCTTTGTACCAGCCAACGCCCTACTAAACAATCCTTCATGCAGTAAACCAAATTTGTTCCTTGCGATGCCTCCACGGAGGGTATACATTAAATCAAAAACATCTCTCCTCCTCATGAGATGGACAAAATTGTCTATTCTCGATGATATACGGTCACTTTCATACAATGGACAGTTCAATTCTGTTCTCCAGATATCGTTTCCTTGGATGTTATCAATTTGTTCGGCTAGATCCATCCACTCATCTTGTGAAACTGCATCCTTTTGTTTGTCTTCCAATTGAGAAATTAGTCGAGAACGGGAGGAGAAGTTGCAATAGATTCTATTAACTATTGCAAAAACTTGATTTATTGTAACGACGCCCGTTTCTAGAAGAACGGCAAGGGCTACCTGTCGCGCAATTGCTCGAGGCACAAATACATACTCGATCATTTCGACAATGCATTCTTTTGCATGAGGCGCATTTTCGATAATGATTTGCGTCGCCCTATTCGTGAGGACTGGTGTTAGTGTTCGCACATAATTGGCACTAATCAATGTTTCTCCAATTTGAATAGAGGAGGAAATAAGGAAGAACTGCATGGGAACTCTGAACTTACTCCTCGAGAAGCTTTTCGGCAATCTTGCCGATATCATGCTTCTCCATGTTTCTCTTGCTGGTATACTGTTACAACAGCAATTAATTAATTAATTTGGTTTTTGATTCCTTGCGTACGTGTGTACGTTCAACGTGTGCAGCGATTCTTCAAAATGTGATTGTATCAAAGGAATTTCGAACCGTTGTGTTATGCAATGTGATGAGAAAGCCATCAGTGATGATTTGTCCGGGGTGTCAAAAAGATGTGATGCGATGGATCAAACAAAAATACCTACCCAAACGGTAAAAAACCTCCAGTGGCGCGGCCGTTTTATAGGCCATTTTATTTTCAGTCACTTGTTTCGGACAAAAGACACAAAAAATTCAAAAATAATGACTTCCAAAACTCTTCTCAAAACCTGTGTACACGTACGCGGTGTATGTAGTCTGTAGGTATTAGGTATTTTAAATAGTTTTCCCGGTTACACTTAGATCACTAGTTTGTTTTGAAAAGCATCATGTCCCAGGGTGAAGAGCCACCGACTCCTACTTTAGAGACTGAAGTACTTAGGCACTTGGCAAGAGAGTGGAAACTAGATCTTGATGGGTGGAGAGACTACGAAAGCAACTTCACAACTCGTAAGTACAATGTAATGACTATTTCTTCTGTTCTGCATCAAACCCTCATGACTTGCTGATAATGAGTGTTGAATTCAATCCTAGCTGTATGTACTTGGTTCGGAATAACATGCGATAAGGACGTTGTGATTGGGATACAACTTCCTCGGGTAAATCTTTCAGGATCAATTAACGCTGAACTTGGCATATTACAACACCTACAATTCATTGATTTGAGTGAAAATAGTATTTATGGCAATATACCAGATGAAATCAGGAGGCATCGACAGCTGAAGGATTTAAATCTAGCATTCAATCAAATAGAGGGTGTATTACACCAGTTTCAACCGGTTCTAGAGGTGCTCAATGTAAGCCATAATGAATTAAGTGGACCACTTGCAAGTGATTTCGGGACAGAATCTGGAAATTTGAAAGTTTTTGATGCCTCCCACAACCGGATTGGGGGAGTAATTCCACCATCGCTCGGGAGAATGTCTGGTTTAAAGTTGTTGGACTTGGGGTTTAACATGGTGAGTTTTAAAGAATTGCCTGGGCATTTTCATGAAGCCTCTCAGGTGAACGACAAATAGACTCCAGGTGTGATATTATTCACGTTAGCATTGCTCTTTCAATGTGTTGCTAATTGTTACAATAGTTGTATGGCACAATTCCTGCTATGATAGGGGACTTGAAAGAATTGCAGGGTTTGTTTATTAATGATAATAAACTGATGGGCACAATTCCTCTATCTTTCACGAGGGAAGGTTTGGGGCTTGTACAGGTATTCATGGAACATAACGACTTATCCGGAACAGTTCCCTCAGACCTGGCAAATTTGAAAGACCTGAAAGATTTATATCTTGATGGCAATAAGTTCACAGGCACAGTACCGTTTAGCCTGTGCGTCCTTGATTTGAACCAAAACTTTTTGACTGAAGATTCTGAGGATCGGGATGGATGCAACTCAATTGCTTGCCCCATCAATAATTTTTCACCAGAAGGAGTTTTCCCCTGCTCACCATGCGGTCCTCAAGGCACTTCGCCATACTTGGGCCATGATAAGAAGTGCTACCATTTGAACGAAAAACATATTTTAGATATTTTTTATGAAAAAACGAACGGGCCGATGTGGAAAGATAGTAGCGGTTGGGGAGTAGACAATGTGGGCGTTTGCAATTACAAGGGAGTAGAATGTAACACAGCAGGGCATATTATTAGTCTGAATCTTCCCAACAATGGACTCTCGGGGGAAATTGTGGAGGAGATCGGGATGCTTCGACATCTAAGAGGTCTAGGTGAGTGCACCATTTGTTCTATAAATAATCAATGAGTGAGATACATATTTGAATATTATATGATTAATCTTCGTTACACCACGTACCCTTCCACAGATCTATCAGACAATAATTTGACCGGTTATCTTCCTTCTGGTTTAAGGTTTCCTCCTCTAGAGGTTTTGGGCTTAGCAAATAACAAGCTTGAAGGATATATCCCGCCAATGCTATGTCTTGCCGGTAATGTAAACGGTAATGGCATGAATGGACATTTCAACTGTGATGTCATTGCATGCCCACCAGGGTCATGGAGTCCAATCGGTAGGTCTAGCCCTAGTGGGGTGGAACAAGATGAAGAAATCTACGAGTGTAAACCTTGTCATAGGCATGGATCGGCCTTCCTTGGAAGTCGTCAGTGCGGCGGGGTACTTGTTGGAGGAGATAGAGGTGGTAGCTTTGTCGGCATTACAGCGCCCAAAGAGGATCTTCTCTGGACAATTATATCACTTATTGGTATTATTGGAATACTCGTATTATTGACTGCGTATCGGACAAGGAAAACAAGGCAGCGACAAGCCAATAGAGTGTCTTCTCTGGGAAGGCTCAATGATATGGATCGTAGTCATGGTTCTGATACAGACAGTTACTGCACAGAGGCGACAGAGACTCACAGTGTAAATCTAACTAAACTGGACCCTGATGATGTATCGATTGAAACTGCAGATGACGAGATAGGTGGTGGTCTCGATAGTCAGATGTTTTCGAAGGTTAACGATCTAGACGAAAAAAGTGTGGAAACGCGTACGGCAAACGATACTAGAGCTGACGAGAGTAGTCGATCGAGTAGAAGATCTACACGTAATCGCAGTCAACAGCGAGATGAAGAGAGGTCTTCGCGTCAAAATGTCGAATTTTGGCTTGATGTTCCATCGATCTAACAGTTGCATAATTGATGCAAAAATCTTGCAAAAATAACAAATGGTTATATTCTGCAAATGCATCAACCATTGAGACTACGTAGATGTCACACGTATGATACACAAAACAACTTATGTCCTGTATCACACCCTGCGTTCAGCGTATAAGTAATGTCGAAAACATCTGAATAAATGTTTGCTAATACACTACACACGTACATGTAGCCTTTTAAAAGGAGAATTCTGATACTGGCCAAATATTCGTGCATTCGGTCAGTGCACCTGTGACTACTACGAGTAGGTAAGGCATTGGATAAAGAGGATCATTGTCACCTCGTCTTGAGAATTAGAGTGCGAATTCAGAAGAATCGTTTTCTGACTTAGTTTTCTTGGAATGTGTGCTCAAGAATTCAGTCCTCGCTCCTACTGTTGCTGTGAATATTGCGGATACTGACGAGCTCGGGGATCAGTTCTTTGTATAGGCGGGGCTGGGGCTGGATTGCTCGAGGCAGGCCACTTTGGCAGCGATCGGGATGTCTTGTCAGCGAATCCGAGTATTCCCAACGATATCGGAGTTGTCCCCTGCGAGGTGTTGTGCATTATGTTATTCTTCATATAAGAATTGAAAGGGACAGTGGGCGGTATTCTTTGATTAAAATTCGATGTTGAGGTAACAGCCATGACTGGTTGTGAGTAAGGTTCTCTGTTAGATCGGGCGTGAATTGGAAGAGGGCCACCAGGAAAAATGGCTTCGCGGCCTGGGGTCGCATCTTGGTGAGCTTCACCAATGTGGTTGTGATTTGCTCCTATTTTTGTCTGTTGCTGCCATTGGTATGTTGGTGCTGACTGTTGAGTGTAGAGTTGCGACGGGGCTGGAAAATGCGTGGCAACACCCAGATTCCTCTCCAGAAGAGGAGGAGGAGGTGGCGGCGGCGCAGTGGGAATTCTCACAGCAAGCGGAGGCTCTTTTATTGGCAAGGTAGAAGAGAAATGCTGCTTTGGCATTTCAGTGGGAGCGTCTTTATTATGAGAATAACATAGATATTGTCGGTCTTCTTCACAGGAATGATGGGATCTTCTTCTCGTACTACTACCCCTGCTCCTCCTAGAGCGTTCTAGAGATCTCGAGCGAGACCTATCGCGACGACTGCGTCTGCGGTCATAACGATCAGGGGAAGTACGACGGCGCCTGTCGCGATGCCGGCGATCACTCCAATAACTATCGTGGGAGTCTATAGAATATCGACCTGAATGGTGATCATCAAGACGGGAAGAAGGTCCTTTGCCATCGATACTCTCCACAGATGACTATGAGAACGAGTCGAAATTTGAAAGCGTTAGAACAATTGATCCGTGAGATACTGTAGACGACACATTTTGAAAGTATTCAACTCACGTCCTTGTTCTGCGCATTCTGTTTTTGGTCACCTTGCAAAACACTCAGTACATACGAATTCAAACTATCTATCGCATAGGAGTGAAATTTTTTAATCCTCTCCCTCGGAGTACGTGACAACTTTTCTAATGCCAAAACTGCATCGCGCTCTGATAGCAACCTCAGCCTGGTGCACAAGTCATCATCTAGCTCTGCTTGAGTACAAAAGCCTGAATCAACCATCTTCTGCAGCATGTCTTGGACTGTAGGCGTCAATTTGTTAGCCATTACAGGGCTGTCACTCCAGCATTCTTTGAAAGTTACGTCACTAAAACGCTTGAGCACTCCGATTAGATATTCTGTTCTATTAACCACCATTTTCTCTTGGTTCTTTATTGCCTCATCGAATTCGCTTAGGGCAGCCTGCATTTGTTCGTGAGTTAGTTGGTGGAGGAGTTGGTATGCCTTTGAGGATTGAAGAAGCATTTTTGGATCCACCGAAGACGGAAGAGAGACACTGAGGGGGAGGTTGAGAGACTCCAGTGCTGTTACTTCTGACGTGCTTCCAGCAGAACATTTTTTCTCTATTGAATCCCCATGTTTTTGTGCCCTTGGTACTGGGAGTGCTGTTGCTTCTGACGTGCTTCCAGCAGAACATTTCTTCTCTACTACTACTAGATCCCCTCGTTTTTGTTTTCTTGGCACAGCTGCCGACACAAGTTTTGCCGCAATTCTTCGCCCTGCGTCAGAGACATTCTCAACGATAGAGTCAAGAAACGCTTTGCTCATTTTTGATGGCGATTCTAGTAGAGAACGTTGGACATGTACTTTTGTTGGGATTTCCACCTGAGTCTGTTCTTTCCCGCTGCACGTTTTAGCCTGGTCGATTTTGGGACGTTTTGCAGATTGCTCACCACTGGCATCTTGGTGATCGCCATTTGAGCCTATTGCATCCCTCGAATGCCGGTCTTTGTCACTCTCACTTGCATTTTCAACGCCTTTGTCCTGATTGGTAGTTGGCGATTTCAAAGATTGAACGCAATTTGAAAGTTGTTTATTGTTGAAGAAGCTCGCTTCGTCCTTTGGTGTCTGATCTTTCTTCAAGACAAAATCGCATTGACCGTCTGATGTCTGGACCTCCTCAATGGTCTCGAAGAGGTTCACAACCTTCCGAGAAGTGAGATTTATCGCTTCATCCTTTGGTGTCTGATCTTTCTTCAAGACAAAATCGCCTTTACCGTCTGATGTCTGGACCTCCTCAATGATCTCGAAGAGGTTCACAACCTTCCGAGAAGTGAGATTACTGAGTACAAAAAAATTATTTAATGATTCTTTGTGCAACCATAAAGCTCACCTGTCTGACAATTTCATCAAATTCTCTATCAGCCCGCAGACTTCTTTTTGTGGAAATATGAACTCTACAACTCGGACATTCGTGATTGCATTTGCGCAGACTGGTCTTGATACAATTGCCACAGAAGCGATGGAGGCAATCAGGGGAAATATGTGTGTCTTCCATATAATCTAAACAAATTGGGCACTCGGTAAGCTTCTTGATTGTGTGTAGATGAGCATGCACAGTTTTCAGCATACTCCTATCACGACATTCATGATATCCAGTTAGCTCTTTCTCTTTCTTGGTTACAGAGCTTGAATCATATGATATTTCACACTTCATTTCTACATCATTCCTTTCTGATTCCTTGCCTTCGAGCAGTGCATCGTAGTCTTCCTGGGCTTTCTGTAACGTATCGTCCAAGACAATATATTCACTGAGCAACTCTTCAAACTTGACTCGTCCGCTTTCCATCATCTCTTTCAGTCTATCATTCTCTTCACGAAGCGCGATATTCTCAAGCTTGAAGCGATCCAGAGTTTTCCCGGCGCAGCTGTTCTCCAATGCATCCCCCCCCTCACTTATAGAAGAACATCTGCTGGAACAATGTACTTGCCGCCGAAGCCGCTCATTTTCTTCCCTCAAAGCATCCAGAGCTTGCGTCAGTCTCCACTCGTCAGCGTATTGTGTACGCGAAATATCATCATTTATAATTGGCATCTTTGGAACAACAGTTTGATTCTGAATAGTGGATTTGAATGAGGATGATGATATCACATGCTTGCATGCTCGCATGTGATAATAGTTTCGGAGCTCGTTTTCAACACACAGTTTTGTCTCTTTCCCTTCTTTGAGTCTTTTTCACTCACCTACAAGTTTTAAAGAAGTTCATCCAACAACAACGCAAGATCCTCACCACAGCCGCATATCACGAAAGTTCCAGCCGTAACTTAAACGGATACGTTTTATGTACGATTTGACTAATTTCTGTATTATTCGTTAGCTATTTTACATTGCTAAAATAACCTGCCGTATTCAAGTAAACTATCAATGGACGACCCCAACCTGCCAGGAATCAAAAGATCTTCGGCCCCCCTGGCGAAACCCCTTGTCTTTTGGGTCCCCTTCCCGTCTTTGTATCTCTGGAGTTGGGTGCGGTGGCTGAGTCCTACCCCTGCCCTAAGACGGGGAGGAGGGGACCCCCAAGACAAGGGGTCGTCTCTTGGTGTCAATAACGATG
>Ga0115005_10002304_pt1 | contig 15286 bp, 16 predicted proteins | sample ArcOceMetagenome_FD_87163 | JGI IMG/M metagenome (GOLD analysis project Ga0115005, IMG submission 87163) | Marine eukaryotic phytoplankton communities from Arctic Ocean - Arctic Ocean - Greenland ARC118M Metagenome | ecosystem: Environmental > Aquatic > Marine > Oceanic | place: Arctic Ocean... | reverse complement strand
TCTTGTCGGAATGGGTGCAATAATTATGGATGGTGCTGTCGTTGAAGATGATGTGTTTATTGGTGCAGGTGCTTTAGTTCCTCCGCATAAAATACTAGAAAGTGGTTACCTCTATGTAGGTAATCCAGTAAAACAAGTAAGATTGTTAAAAGAAAGTGAGCAGGACTTTCTCAGTAAATCAGCAATCAATTATGTTGAACTTAAAAATGAGTACATTGCTCAATTATAAGTTCGACTGAGCGTATACTAATTCAATTTTTCTATTTGTCGGTGGCTCGTTATTTTCGAGCCACTCTTCTACTTGGCATTCAAAGTCAAATTTTACTGTATTAGTGAAGGCTACAATGTCTTTTGCTTTGATAAGGATTGTTACACGCTCGCCGGCAATTAAACCTGTAAAGCTACACTCCTTCTTTTCGTCATCGAAGGACATGTCATCGTTAAATATAATTTGTTGATTCATACTTCCCCCTCTTTTCTCAGTATATTAAGTACTGGCGTAATTTCAGGTAAAACATTTCTCCACACTCTGAAGCTTTCGGCCGCTTGCCCTACTAACATACCTAAGCCATCAATAACTTTAATTGCGCCATGTTCTTTCGCCCATTTTAGAAATGGCGTTAGCTCTTTTCCATAGACCATATCGTAACAATGAGTATTTGCAATGAGTGCCTCTGATATAGGTGGTATATTACCAGATAGACTTGCCGATGTTGCATTGATAATAAGATCAAATTTTTCATCACTTAATTCTGTAAAACCACAACTCGATAATTTTTCGTTGTTAAACTTATTTATTAAGCTTTCGGCCTTAGCGATTGTTCTGTTTGCAATAACAATCGATGCAGGTGATTGCTCTAATAAAGGCAAAATAACACCTTTAGCGGCGCCACCTGCTCCTAGCAGAAGAATTCGGCTATTTTTTAATTGTACATTATTGTTAAGAAGATCTTGAACAAGCCCTTGTCCATCGGTGTTATCCCCCAATATCTGTCCATCAACAAAACTTAAAGTATTAACCGCACCCGCCAATTGGGCACGCTCAGTGAGTTGATCACATAGTGCCATAGCCTGCTCTTTAAAAGGCATCGTAACATTTGCGCCTTTAGTACCATTTTTAACACACCTTTCAATCGTTTCTGTAAATTCATTTAATGCTACAAATTCACCTTGATAATGAAGTTGCTGTTTTGTTTGATTGGCAAAAAGCTGATGAATAATGGGCGAACGAGATTGTTTGATTGGGTTACCAAAAACGAGATATTGATCCATGGAATGTACTAAATTATAAATTTGTACTTAAGATTATCGCAATAAGGTAATGATGAATATAAAAAAAGCAGTAACCTTTATATAAAAAGTTACTGCCTTATAAGGTTTCTTATTAAATATTATTACTATAAAGGGAAATCAGAACTTATAACCTAGCATTATCGAGTAAACCATAGGATCAACATCTACTGATGCCGAACCTTTAATATCACCAATCTTAAAATTAGCCTCTGTGCCAATATCAATATAACGAGCTGAAGCATTGACATGCCATTTATTATTTAGGTGATAGTCTGCACCTATCTGCAATGAAAAACTAAAAGAACCATCTAACTCTACGTCATTAAAGCCTAAAGATTCAGGCGTATTCTTAAAGTCTTCATCAAAGAAAATAGTATAGTTAATACCGACGCCAGCGTAAGGTTTAAAATTTGAAGCACTATCAAAGTAATATAATGCACTAATAGTAGGAGGTAGTTGTCTTACTTCAGCTAAAGTAGCACCATCTACATCAGCCCCAAATAAACCACCAGAAACACTTTTTGGATCGTGGATAGTTACATCATGTGTGAATGGTGTTGCGGCTAAAATTTCAAAAGCCCAATTATTGTCGTAAAAACAAACAAAATTTAAACCCAGTTGAGTATTATCGTCAACCGATATTGATAATGCTGTACTACCACCTAATGCTTCAACATAAACCCCTGACTTGGCGCTATCTGGGCTAACCATAGTAGCACCGCCACGAACAACAATGTCTCCTGCTTTATAGTCTGTAGCAATTACATTTAAAGAAAGAGAAGTAAATACGGCTAATGTGAGTAATGTTTTATTCATAAGAATAGTCCTATAATTTTTATGGATATCTAATGGCGATGATTTTATAGATACTCAAAAAAAAGTATTTGACCTAGCTCAAATAAACATTCTTGTTTTTACATTATTGAAAAAAGCTAACGATAAAATTACCGTGTTGGAAAGGTAACTTATGCACACTTAACACTGCTGTAGATATTATATTTTGGAAAATGAGGAAGTTTAATAAAAGTAAATAATATAGAAGAGCGAGATTCTTTACTCTCGCCCTGTCTTTACTTATGTATTCATCAAAATAAAGTATATATTTTATAAATCCAAATCAAAGCAAAGTAACTTAATGCAACAAAGACAGCAGCTGAGCCAAGATCTTTTGCCCTGCCACTAAGTTCATGCCGTTCTAGGCCTATGCGATCAACTACGGCTTCTATTGCAGAGTTTAACAACTCGGCAATTAAAATAACGACAATACCCGACATCAATAAAACAAACGCAACAAAACCATTCGCCAGCCAAATAGCCAATGGCGTAGTCACTATAAATGACAGGACTTCTTGACGAAATGCCATTCGTATTTTTAAGCGGCCTTAAAACCAGCCAAACTATTTTTTGTTGCAGGAGCTAAGCGTGAATAAAACCAGGAGGCTTCTTCTTATTCATAGTAACTACTCAGATAACCAGTCTTGTGGAACTAAATACTGAGCAAGCTTAGCTTCTTTACTTGTCGGTTCGGGTTGGTAGTTATATTCCCATCGAGCAAGTGGTGGCATAGACATTAAGATTGACTCTGTTCGACCACCTGATTGCAAACCAAATAAGGTTCCACGATCGAACACCAAATTAAACTCAACATAGCGACCACGACGATATAATTGAAATTGACGTTGTTGCTCTGAAAACTCGGTATTTTTTCTCTTTTCGATTATAGGTACGTAAGCGTCAATAAAGCCTTGGCCTACCGCTTTGATATAATTTAAGCAGGTATCAAAATCCCATTGATTCAAATCATCAAAAAATAAACCACCAACACCACGAGTTTCGTCTCGATGTTTTAAGTAGAAGTATTCATCACACCACTTTTTGTGTTCATCATAAACATTATCACCAAAAGGCTGACAAAGAGACTTTGCTGTTTGATGCCAATGCACCACATCTTCTTTTACTGGGTAAAAAGGGGTTAAATCAAAACCACCACCAAACCACCACACTGCAGCTTCGCCCTCTTTTTCGGCAATAAAAAAACGAACGTTAGCATGAGAAGTAGGTATATGTGGATTGTTTGGATGAATAACTAACGAAACACCACAAGCGCGCCAAGTTCTCCCGGCAAGTTCAGGACGATGTGCACTCGCTGAAGGAGGCAGTTTATCACCCGAAACCTCAGAAAAATTAACACCGCCTTGCTCAATAACGATGCCATTAGTCAGCACTCTTGTGCGTCCACCACCACCTTCTGCACGTATCCAATTATCTTCAACAAACTTTCCACTTCCATCAGCCGCTTCTAATGCTGAACAAATGTTGTCCTGTAGTGATTTTAAAAATTCAATCACTGTTTCTATATTTACTTGGCTCATGCGCGAATGGTCTCTCCGGTCAGTGCATCAATTATTTTTGAAGGTTGAGTATAACCTAATGTGTGCCCTTTTATGATGAAATCAATTTCCTTTGAAAGTGTTTCTTCAACTTCTTGCCACGTTTTTGCCGGTTTTTGTCCTGATAAATTAGCGCTAGTAGAAACGATAGGTTTATTGATTGCATTGCAAAGCGCTACAACGTCGGGCTGACTTGTAATGCGAACCGCTATTGTCGAAAACTTTCCTGTTAGTAATTCATTAATATGAATGCTTTTAGGGACTAACTGAGTAATACCGTCTGGCCAACGAGATAATATGTTGAAACGCTTGTCTGGTGGTATTATATTGTCGTCAATATAAGGCAGTAATTGGGCGTAGTTTGCTGCAAGCAAAATCAACCCTTTGTCTGGCGAACGCTTTTTAATACTAAGTAGTTTTTCAATCGCTTGTGAGTTATCAGGATCACAACCTAAACCGAATACGGCTTCAGTTGGATAAGCAATAATGCCACCATGATAATAAGCTTCTACAGCAGAAGTCATCATAAATAAAAATGAAAATAAATGAGTTATCTGTCGATTATACGGCGTTTATCTTAGAGATAAAATAAGTGTTTTATTCCACCCAAAAAAATTGCTCTAGGTGGAATAGCAAAATTAAAGTTTATGAGAGGCTTTTTACTTTTTCTCGTAAAATAAACTTTTGAACTTTACCCGTAGAGGTTTTGGGCAGATCACTAAAAACAATATTTTTAGGAGCCTTAAACTTAGCCATATGCTCTCGACAAAAACTTATAACATCTAGCTCTGAAGCACTACGACCACGCTTTAATGAAACAAATGCACAAGGTGTTTCTCCCCAATTATCATCCTTTTTAGCGACAACTGCTGCCTCTAAAATATCCGGGTGTTGGTATAAAACACTCTCTATTTCTACAGAGGATATGTTTTCCCCCCCTGAGATAATAATATCTTTAGAACGATCTCGTATTTCTATATAACCATCAGGATGCTTGACGGCTAAATCACCTGAATGGAACCAACCATGTTTAAATGCTTCATTAGTCGCTTTTTCATTTTTTAAATAGCCTTTCATCATACTATTCCCACGGAACATAATTTCACCGATAGTTTCAGCATTACAGGGTACCGGTTGCATCGTCTCGGGATCTAAAACATCAACCTCTTCCTGTGTTGGATAACGTACACCTTGACGTGCTTTTAAGGCTGCCCGTTCATCATCGCTTTTATCATTCCATTCGTCCTTCCATTCACTCACCACACAAGGACCATAGGCTTCAGTTAAGCCATATCCTTGAGTGATATCAAAGCCCATAGTTTCCATGCCCTTTATTACCGATGGCGGCGGTGGTGCACCCGCAGTCATTATATTAATACCTCGCGGTATTTTTGCTAATAAAGCGTTATCTGCATTTAAAATCATATTCAATACAATCGGGGCTCCACAAAAGTGGCTAACATTATGTTCAATTAAACTTTCAATTATCGCCCCTACCTCTACTTGCCTTAAGCACACTTGTGTTCCCCCCATAGCAACAACTGTCCAAGGAAAGCACCATCCATTACAATGAAACATTGGCAGTGTCCAAAGGTATACTGACTCATTACCTAGCGGCCAAATCATATTGTTACCTAAAGAATTTAAATAAGCACCGCGATGAGAATAAACCACGCCTTTTGGGTTGCCTGTTGTTCCTGACGTATAATTCAACGCGAGTGCTTGCCATTCATCAAGAATCAAACTCTCTGTGAAATTTTCATTACCTTCGTCAAGGAAGTCTTGATATTCAATAAAACCTAAGCGTTCACCGCCATCACTCATCACATCGTCAATATCAATTATCAATGGTTGTCGTGAACATAAGGTTAACGCCTTTTTTACCACACTTGAAAAAGCAGTATCGGTTAACAACACATCGCATTCACCATGGTCAAAAAGAAAGGCAATACTGTCAGCGTCTAAGCGGATATTGATAGAATGCAGAACTGCACCTGTTAAAGGTACACCATAATGAGCATCTAAAAAGGCAGGAATATTCGCGGCCATTATTGCAACCGTATCACCTGGCTTAACACCGTGCTGTATTAATGCAGATGCTAAACGTTGTACATTTTTCCGGTATTCACGATACGTTATTTTTTGATCACCATGAATGATGGCAACTCTTTCAGGATGCACATCTGCAGTTCTGTTTAAAAAATTTATGGGAGATAGGGGTTGGCTGTTGGCAGCAACTTTGTCTAAACCTTGATTGTATATATTGTTCATCGACTTTCCTCGCTATATTAAGGGTGCAGACAGCTATTTATTGCTACTTTTTTTGCACTTACTAAAGAATAGTTTACGCCGATTATTTTGTTTAAAAATTATCCTTTGGTCTAATGGGAAGTGATTTTCATTTATAATGTCCCACCTTTATTCGCTTATTATTTTTTACATCGAAGTAAGTTTTCAGCCTACTCATAAAAAGTCCCACATAAATTTTGGACATAAAAAAACCAGCAAAACGCTGGCTTTTTTCGAAAAAAATTAAGGCTTAGCTTAATTTTGCTTGCATCGCTTCATCTTTTGCAAGTAAAGCAATGGCATTGGCTGCACGCTCTTCTTTAACTTTTTCTGCAATTGACTGATCAGCAACACCTAAAATTTGTGCCGCTAAATAACCTGCGTTTTTAGCGCCAGCTTTACCTATTGCTACAGTAGCAACAGGAATTCCACCCGGCATCATTACCGTTGAAAGCAAAGCATCATGACCTTGTAAAGGTCCATTATCAACAGGAACGCCAATAACTGGACGCGTCGTCATTCCAGCAACAGCACCCGCTAAATGAGCAGCTAATCCAGCAGCACATATAAATACTTTACAGCCACGTTCTTCAGCATCTTTTACATAAGCTTTAGCAGCATCAGGTGTTCTATGTGCTGAACGAACACGTACTTCGTGTTCAATACCAAATGTTTTTAAAATACTGATAGTAGCTTGCATAACAGGTAGATCAGAATCTGAACCCATTAAAATTGCAACAAAAGTTGATGACATTTTGTCTCTCCAGAGGTTTAGTTAAATAATTGCGCGTATTATATCTCTTTACGCTTATAGGTGCATTTCTTTTCTGGACATATTATGACATTACCACTGGCCATCTTTCTCTTCACTAAGATAGACCATTGACACTCTGGGCATTTTTCAGCAATAGGAGGGTAATTAACCACATACTTGCACTTAGGGTAATGCTCACAAGAATAAAATGTTTTGCCGTACCGATTAGTTCGCTCAATTAATTCGCCTTGCTTACCCTTTTTTTTACATTGTGGGCAAGCGACGCCAACGTCTTCTTGAACACTTGTATCTTCAATATGATGACAATCTGGATAATTAGAACAGCCGATAAACATGCCGTATCGGCCTTGTTTTACCGCAAGCTCATTTTGGCATTCAGGACATTGAGTGCCCGCTAAAATTTTATCTTCAACGCGTTCATGTTCAACGACAGGCCGAGTAAAATTACAAGCAGGGTAAGAAGCACAACCAAAAAACTTTCCTGATTTACTATTCTTTATAACAATTTCACTGCCGCATTCGGGGCACACTTCATACGCTTTTTCTAATGCGTGCTCGTGCTGAGAAAATAAAGGCTTATCGGAATTGGGCATAATGCATTCACCAGATTATTGTTGAAGTCATTATGCCATGATTAGTGAGGTTTAAGTCAACTTTACTATGCGTACTTAGTGTAATGGCCCTTCTTGCTCATCAAAAATAAGGTCTTCCATTTGTGAGTACGCACTCTCTTTACCTGGCACATTAAATAACACCATGAGTACAACCCACTTGAGGTCGTCAAGCGAAAAGAATTTAGTGTCTAATTCCATCACGCGATCAATAACCATTTCACGCGTGGTAAAATCAAGTACATTTACTTGTTCTAAAAATAACAGAAAACCTCGGCATTCCACATCAAGTAATTGCATTTCATCATCAATATAAACACGCACTGAACGGCGACCGACTCTCGTTAAATATGGGTAAGCTTCAGTGTCTTGCAGAGCAGTTAGTTTTTCTAGCCAACTTAGCGCTTTATATATTTCATCTTGATGAAAACCTGCTCGGGTAAGTTCATCAGTTAATGACTCTTGATCCACCATAATCTCGGCTTCACTATGTATATAATTTTCAAATAGATACATCAGTATATCAAACATAATTAGCCCCTACTTTACTCTTAGATAACCTCCTGGAACCGTAGCAACCAGGCCTTTAAGCTCTAAAATTGTTAACCGAGTTAATACTACATCTATAGGTAGTTCACTTCGGGAAATCACAATATCTACGGGAGTGATTTCATAACCCACACTAGCTAACAATGAATCGTTAGACAAGTGTTGTTTTTGACTTTTTTCTAACACGGGGTCTTTCTCTATGTTTGAAGTTAAGTTTAGAGCACTTTGCGGTAACAATTCTATTTCATCTACTATATCGGCAATATTATCGACAAGTTTAGCACCTTGTTTAATTAGCCAGTGACAGCCTTTAGCCTGAAGGTTATGGATTGTACTGGGAACAGCAAATACTTCACGGTTTTGTTCTAGAGCACAACGAGCAGTAACTAAGGAGCCACTTTTAATGGTTGCCTCGACAACGAGAACACCTAAACTTAAACCACTTATAATTCGATTACGCTTTGGGAAGTATCCGGGTTTAGGTGAAGTACCGGGTAAAAACTCACTGATAATAGCCCCATCATTATCGAGAATGTTTTTAGCCAAGAGTCTATGTCTAGCAGGATACACTTGATCTAACCCAGTAGCGACAACGGCAATGGTTTTACCGTTTACTGATAATGCACCTTTGTGTGCTGCACCGTCTATACCTAACGCTAAACCACTGGTTATAACCAATCCAACTTTAGCCAGTTTTTGGGCAAAATCAAAAGCATTATCTCGACCATTGATACTGGCATTTCGACTCCCTACCATCGCAATTTGTTGCTGATTTAAAAGCGTGATATTTCCTTGTGCAAATAATACAATCGGTGGATCAAAAATTTCTTTTAAATTAAGAGGATAACGCGGGTCTGTAATAGGAATAATAATACTGCCAGATTGTTCAGACGCGTCAATAATAGCTGAAATCCTCAACCAGTCAGGCGCTCTAATCGCCGTGATTTGCTTTTGAGTTAGGTTAAGAGATGATAATTCTTGTGATGGGTGGAAAAGCTGCTCAACACCAAAAAGCTCAACTAAGGTTAACTTTTTTTGGCTAGCTAACCGTGGAACAAGTTTAAGGGCTAACCAGTAATGACTGGCGCTTCTATATTTAGAAGCCCCACCCTGTGAGGCTATAACATCTGATATTTGATTTGTTGTCACTGTCTTCTCCTTAAGAACAGCTACTTTTCTTATCTACTCAAGTAAAGCCTAACATTTACTCATTTACCATTGGTGATGTAATTATATCGTGTACTCTAAGCGGTTTACTTGAACGTAATATCAAGGCTAAACTTACTTGTTGATATACTTTAAATATCATCATTTCTCCAACGACTTCTTCCGGCATCTTATAATCAGAATCATCAATACTTGCCATACGATCCCAACGAGACCCGTCTTGACTATAAATAGGACCACCACCCGTTTCAACAATACCTGGACTCGAACGCTTTACCGAAACGACATCTCCTTGTTCAATAGCATGTTCAGCACCACGGTTAATCATGACAACTTCTAATTTTCCGAATTCACGTAAGCCGCTAGCACTGTTTAAAATGAGTCCACGCAACGATTTATGAGCCGGTGTTAGTGTGAAAAAAGATGGATATTGCTGGTTTTCATTGACGGGTATAATAAAATCGCCTGAACGAATTTCTTGTTTTGTACCATCAACGTAAAGTGTAGCGGGTACATTATCTTCAAGATTTCCGGCACGTAAGACTTTACCCGTTCCCACTACTCGAATGTTGTACCCTAGAAATTCATCTGTTTCAGGATCATAAATTTCACCTTCTTTTTGGTAAATACCATAACCTCTCCCTAGATCTAATTCTTCATTCACATAAACATTAAAGCCATCAACACTCGACTTGTAGCCTTCATCACTGCCTAAAATATAAGGGAGTTTTTCAATTTCTTCTTCAGATAGAACACTACCGTACTGAATATAAGGTGCAATAACTTCTAATGGTAAGCTAGGAATAGCAGATTGATCTTTTAGCTGTAGGCGGGCTCGAGGTGACCATTTAAGTTCAGGCTTGCCACGAACGAGCATAGGTTGCCCTTTTTCATCAAAAACTAAACGAAGTTCATCACCAGGGTAAATTAAATGAGGATTATTAATATCGGGATTTAATCGCCACAACTTTGGCCATAACCAAGGTTGATTTAAGAATATCCCTGAAATATCCCACAAGGTATCGCCTTTTTGGACGATGTAAGATTTTGGTGCATCTTTATTTAATGTTAACTCATCAGCAGTAACAAATACTGAAAAAGACAAGCTGAGTATTAACAATAAACTACGTATTAGCATGATAGTGCGCCTATTAAACAGATATATTGAGGTTTTAGCCTAAACCACTATTATTAATTAAATTAAATGGCTAAAATTGAAACATAACACTCAATGCGAATTTTCGCTAATTTTTTGAAGATTTATGACTATTTTAAATGTACTTAGATTTCCTGACGAACGCTTACGCACTAAAGCTGCTCCAGTAGAAGATGTGAACAGTGATGTGAAACAAATTATCGACGACATGTTTGAAACCATGTACGACGAGAACGGTGTAGGCTTAGCAGCCACACAGGTCAATATTCATCAGCGTATTGTTGTTATTAATGTTTCTGAAGAAAAAGAACAAGCCCTTGTCTTGATCAACCCAGAAATAGTTAGTCATAGCGATAGCACTGAAATCAATGAAGAAGGCTGTCTATCAGTACCTGGCTGTTACGCAAAAGTTGACCGTTACACTGAAGTTACTGTTAAAGCGCTCGACCGTGAAGGAAAAGAATTCACTTTAGACGCAACTGAGTTACTAGCAATTTGTATTCAGCATGAACTCGACCATTTAGATGGTAAGTTATTTGTTGATTATTTATCGCCATTAAAACGCCAACGTATAAAGTCAAAATTAGAAAAAGAAGCCCGTTTAGCCAATAATTAATCGTGACTCAACATAAATAGAATTCGGAATAAAAACTTGTCAAAAGCTCTTAAAATAATTTTTGCTGGCACGCCAGATTTTGCAGCACAACACTTAGCAGCGCTCATTAATTCTCATCATGATGTAATCGCTGTTTACTGCCCTCCTGATAAACGCGCAGGACGTGGTAAAAAACTGACGGCTTGTGCCACAAAAGAGCTCGCAATAGCGCATAATATTATTGTTGAGCAGCCCACTAATTTTAAAGACGCTGGCGATCAAGAAAAATTGGCCAGTTATGATGCTGACATTATGGTCGTAGTCGCTTATGGCTTATTACTACCAACGGTGATCCTAGATGCTCCACGTTTAGGTTGTATAAATGTTCACGGCTCGATATTACCAAAATGGCGTGGTGCAGCTCCTATTCAGCGCTCTTTAGAAGCAGGTGATAAAGAAACCGGCGTTACGATTATGCAAATGGATAAGGGATTAGATACCGGTGATATGATTGCCAAAGCAACGTGCGAAATTACACTTCAAGATACTAGCGCCTCTCTCTATGAAAAGTTAGCTAACCTTGGGCCTACTGCTTTGCTAAGTACGCTTGATTTAATGGCTGAAAATAGCCATAACGCTGAACCTCAAGATAATAGTTTATCGACCTATGCTGCCAAACTTAATAAAGAAGAAGCTGAGTTAAATTGGCAATTATCAGCAGAAGAATTACATCGTAAAATTCGCGCTTATATTCCATGGCCAGTAGCACAATTCACGTTTACAGATGAAAAAGAAATCGAACATCGCATTCGTGTTTGGCAAGCAAGCTATTCTGATGAAGATCATGGTTGTATGCCCGGCACAATTATTTCAGCGAATAAAAACGGCGTAACGGTTGCCACGGCTTTAGGCTCACTTTGTTTAGAGTCATTACAATTACCGGGGAAAAAGTCACTACCCGTTCGTGATATTTTAAATGGTAAAGCATTATGGTTTGCTGAAAAAAGCAATATCAATAGTGTTCCTTCAATCAACTTGAGTGAAAAATAATGGCGACTAATATTAGAGCTCTAGCGGCAAGATGTTGTTTTGCTGTTGTAGATAAAGGCAGAAGCCTTAGCGATGAATTACCAAAAGCTCAAGCAAAAGTTGAAGGTAAAGATAAAGGTCTTTTACAGGAACTGTGTTACGGTGTTTTACGCTACTTACCTGCACTTGAATACGACTTACGCCAGCTTATGGATAAGCCATTAAAAGGTAAACAACGTGTTGGTCACTTTTTAATTTTAGTGGGTATTTATCAAGTAAAGCATACACGTATTCCAGATCACGCAGCAGTAAGTGAAACGGTGGCGGCAACAAAACCCTTAAAATGTGATTTCTTAAGAGGTCTAATTAATGGCGTACTGCGTAATATTCAACGTAATCTCGCCAAAGAAGGTGCTGATGATGCAGCCGCAGCGTTACCCGATCCCATAAAGTATTCACACCCTAGTTGGTTTATCAAAAAACTCCAAAGTGCTTATCCGGAACAATGGCAAGATATTCTTAGCGCAAATTTAGAACGCCCCCCCATGTGGCTAAGGGTTAATCAACAACATCACAATGTTACAGAGTATTTAACCTTATTAAGCCAAGAAGATATTCCTGTAGAATGCGTTGATGAAAAATCATCGGCAATTAAACTCGTTAACGCCATTGATGTTAATAAGCTACCAGGGTTTGCTGATGGCTGGATTTCCGTTCAAGATGGCGCAGCTCAACAAGCGGCAACATTATTGAATACTCAAGCGGGTGATATTGTACTTGATTGCTGTGCTGCCCCTGGTGGAAAAACTTGTCATATTCTCGAGTTAACACCAGATTTAGAGCAAATGACGGCTATAGATATTGAAGAAAATCGTTTATTAAGGGTTGAAGAAAATCTAACGCGACTCAATTTATCTGCCAAAGTTATAACCGCAGATGCTGCCTCACAAGCATGGTGGGACGGCAAACTTTTCGACCGTATTCTTCTCGATGCGCCTTGTTCTGGCACCGGTGTGATACGCCGTCATCCTGATATTAAATGGTTGAGAAAAGCTGATGATATTGAAAAGCTCACCCTATTACAGCAACAGATATTAAAAAACATTTGGTCTCTTTTGAAACCTGGCGGTACATTACTTTATGCAACCTGTAGCATTTTGCCTGAAGAAAACATTCAACAGATCCAACAGTTTTTATCTGAGAACAACAATGCTAAGTTAGTACAAATAACAAATGAGAAAACCGATATTGGCTGGCAAATTCTGCCAAATGAACAATCAATGGATGGTTTTTACTACGCTAAATTAGAAAAAGTGACCGCTTAAAGTTAACTTATGAAAATAATTATTATTGGTGCAGGGCAAGTGGGCGGAACATTAGCTGAAAACCTTGTGGGTGAACGTAACGATATCACGTTAATTGATACCAACGCTGAAACCTTGCATGAACTACAAGACAAAATGGACTTGCAAGTTGTTATCGGTAATGGCTCACACCCCGATATATTAAAGCAAGCGGGTGCTGAAGATGCAGAGTTGGTTATTGCGGTAAGTAGTGACGACGCAACCAATATGCTCGCCTGCCAAATTTGTTATACATTATTTAACACCGCGAATAAAATAGCACGTATCCGCTCATCGCAAATATTGCGTTACCAAGAAGAGCTTTTTCAATCAAAAAACATTCCAGTAGATCACGTTATTGCACCGGAACAATTAGTTACCCGTGATATTGCGCGCTTAATTGATTACCCAGGTGCATTGCAAGTATTGGAGTTTGCACAAGGTAAGGTCAGCTTAGTCGCCGTAAAAGCTTATTATGGTGGTTTACTAGTTGGTCATGCCCTTTCCACGTTACGTGAACATATACCTAATGTTGATACGCGTGTTGCTGCGATTTATCGTAATGGCAAACCTATTCGTCCACTTGGCACCACCGTTATTGAAGCCGATGATGAGGTGTTTTTTATTGCGGCAACTATTCATATACGAACGGTGATGAATGAACTGCAAAAACTCGAAGCGCCCTATAATAGAATTATGATTGCTGGCGGTGGTAATATAGGTGCGGGTTTAGCAAAGATTTTAGAAAAAAATCATCAAGTTAAACTTATTGAACGCTCGCCAAAACGCGCTGAACATTTAGCCTCTGAATTAAATGATACGCTCGTTTTTATCGGGGATTCATCAGACCAAGAACTATTGCTTGAAGAACATATTGATCAATTTGATGTGTTTATTGCTGTCACAAATGATGATGAAGCAAATATAATGTCATCATTATTAGCAAAACGTTTGGGTGTACGTAAAGCGATGGTGCTTATTCAACGTAGTGCCTATATCGATTTAGTACATGGCAGTGACATTGATATTGCGGTATCACCTCAACATGCCACTATTTCAGCATTATTAACACATGTACGTCGTGGGAGTATTGATAATGTTTATAGTTTACGTGGCGGAGCTGCAGAAGCTATTGAGATTATAGCTAAGGGCGATGAAAAATCATCCAAAGTGGTTGGTAAAACAATCCAATCAATTAAATTACCACCCGGTACAACCATTGGCGCAATTGTTCGACAAGAAGAAGTATTAATTGCGCACTCCAACACAACAATCATGTCAGAAGATCATGTTATTCTTTTCTTAGTGAATAAGCGCTATATTTATGATGTAGAGAAGCTTTTTCATGTTGATGCACTAAACTTTTATTAGCGGCAATAAAAAAATCGATATAGTTGTAGAAACTAAATAAAGATCGAAACAAAAATCCCATGCAAGCCTTCTTATGCCGTTGAGCAAAAATGTGCTTTTGTGAATAAAGATAAAAATAAATGTGGCAGTAAGTTTTATTAAAAAAACACCAAAATACAAAACACTCCAAATAAAGCTGGAACCTGACTTCAACTGGCATAAGTGAACCTTAATAATCATTCGAAACACATTATGAAATAACTGTGTTAACGTTTTCTGCGCATAGCTGACGTTGGCTGTTGGCTATTCTTTAGGTCAAAAGTTAGCCAATTGCCGACATTAGCTTTTGAGTTGCTAACGGCAGTTCAGAGCCTAAAGCGGTCATTCTAATTTAAATGCTTTTGTTTATTTGTACCCAAAATCTTACTAAATATTTAGCATCCGATTACGTACACAATCTCAAAAGCGGACATTAGAATCATCTAAGGTCCAGATAAAGTAGAGTTGTTAAATCTAAGGCGCTAATGAGATAGTGCTAACCGTCACTATTGCCACTTTGAAGACATTAGCATTTGAGAGTTTTGACTAAAAATGTTTCTATGTTTTGATCTAGAGCGGACATGATTGAACAACCACATTACGCTAACAGCTTCCTGATAGCAGACGTTTCCCCATAGATAAAAACATGAATTTTTTGTTAATAACCTGTTAAGGCTCAATGCGAACAACGCCACCATAG
>Ga0115005_10002303_pt1 | contig 15291 bp, 13 predicted proteins | sample ArcOceMetagenome_FD_87163 | JGI IMG/M metagenome (GOLD analysis project Ga0115005, IMG submission 87163) | Marine eukaryotic phytoplankton communities from Arctic Ocean - Arctic Ocean - Greenland ARC118M Metagenome | ecosystem: Environmental > Aquatic > Marine > Oceanic | place: Arctic Ocean... | reverse complement strand
CATTACAAACAGATAAAATGTATTTCGCACCAAGTATTGGATATCCATTAAGTCGTGATTCAAGTATTATGTTAACTTATAAAGTCGAAAAAGATGAAATAAAACTTTCAACAGCAGGGATTTCAGCTTCACCTATAATTAAAGCTGATGTGGGCGATACTGTGAAAAGTGGTATTATTTTAGCTTATAAGTTTGATAAAACTAATTCTATAATAGCTCCAACTTCTGGTTTTAAAATTGGAATAAATCAGGAGATTAATGGTTTATTTGGGGATATTAATTATTCAAAAACATCTATTAATTTGAAGACCTACACTGCTATTTTTAATGATGATATTATTTTATCAAGTGCGGTAAATGCTGGAGCAATTTTTGGATCAGATTCTACTATTTCAAACAGATTTTCTCTTGGTGGTGACAAATTACGTGGATTTCAAAATTATGGTATTGGGCCCCGAGATACAAATTTCACTGCTACAAACTCAAATGGGGATCCTCTAGGCGGTAAGATGTTTGCAGCTGCCAATATTGAAGCATCGTTCCCGATTGGAATTCCTGAAGAATATGGTATTTTTGGGGGTGTATTTTTAGATGCAGGATCAGTCTGGGGATTGGATAATGTTTTATCCGATTCTTCCAAAATAGTCGATGATTCTGCTAAAATAAGAGCTGCTGCAGGTGTATCATTATTTTGGGATACAGCAATTGGACCATTGCGCTTCAATTTCTCGCGTCCATTACAAAAAGAAATATACGATGTTACAGAAAATTTCCGTTTTACAGTTGATACTCGGTTTTAATCGTGTTTTTTTTAAAAAATATTATATTAATAATACCTATTTTTTACTTTGGTTTTACCAATAGTTCTTTTTCTCAGATCTATCCAATTTATAATGAAATACCATCAATTGCCGTAGTTGATCAAGAAGCACTATTTAGAAAATCTAAATGGGGTAAGGATATATTAAATCAAATCGAATTATTAGTGTCTTCTTTAAATACTGAAAATGAAACTATTAAAAATAATCTTGAACTCGAAGAACTTATATTGACTGAGAAGCGAAAAATAGTATCGAAATCAGAATTCAATGTCATGACCTTTGACTTCGATTTAAAAGTGAAAAAAATTAGAACACAGCAGGCTGATAAACAAAATAATATTAACTCTTTATTAAATAATAAAAGAGCACTCTTTTTTAAAAAAAGTACTCCTATACTTCTCACGCTCATTAATGATTTAGGTGTAGAGGTTTTATTAAATAAAGATATGGTTGCTCTTGCAAGTTTGAAAAGTGATATAACTCAAATTGCTATCAAACAGATTGATGAAATATTAAAAGATTAAAAGATTAATAACTGTAAGCACTACTAATAAAAAGAGGAATAAAAATGTCAGATGCAAAACAAAATCTGCTAAATGCCGACATTCAAGATATCAAACGGATGATACCACATCGATATCCATTTTTATTGATAGACGCAGTTCGTGATATTAAATTAAATGAAAGTGCCATTGGTATCAAAAATGTAACGTTTAACGAACCACATTTTCAAGGTCATTTTCCAGAACGCCCAGTAATGCCAGGCGTAACAATCATTGAAGCTATGGCTCAGACTGCAGCTGTTTTGGTAGTTAAGACATTAGATATGATAGATAATAATATGTTAGTCTATTTTTTAACAATAGATAAATGTAAATTTCGTCACGTTGTTTCCCCTCCAGACCAACTAGAATTACATGTTAAGGTATTGCGCGGTCGTGGAAAACTCTGGAAATTCTATGGCGAGGCAAAAGTTATGGGTAAAATAGTTGCTGAAGCTGAGTTCACAGCAATGATGGTTCCACCAGAAGAGGCCTAATCGTATGTCGATTGATCAAAGTGCAAAAATTCATTCAAGCAGTGTGGTTGAAGAAGGTGCAAAAATAGGTGCCAATACTGTAGTTGGCCCATTTTGTCATATTGGTCCAGAAGTTACTCTAGGAATTGGTGTAGAACTTAAATCCCACGTGGTAGTAAGTGGTTGGACTGATGTTGGTAACGATACAATCATTTTTCCTTTTGCATCTATTGGTCACATGCCACAAGATTTAAAGTTTAATGGTGAAGTGACAAAATTAGAAATAGGTGAACGTAACCGCATCCGTGAATACGTCACTATGAACCCTGGTACTGTAGGTGGTGGTAAGCTTACAAAAGTCGGTAATGATGGCTTATTCATGATGGGAGTCCATATTGGTCACGACTGCATGGTTGGGAATAGAGTTATATTGGCTAATAATGCTTCTTTGGGCGGCCACTGTATAATAGAAGACAGTGTGGTTATAGGTGCTCTAGCAGGAGTTCATCAATTTTGCCGTGTAGGTCGTGGAGCTATGATAGGCGGTTTATCTGCCGTAGTTGCTGATGTTATTCCTATGGGTATGGTTTTGGGAGATAGAGCTTCACTTGACGGATTAAATCTTGTTGGTTTAAAGCGAGCGGGAGCAAAAAAAACTGATATTAATGGGTTGCGAGCGGCATATAAATCAATATTCATGAGTAGCACTACTATTAAAGAATCCACCACTCCAGCTTTGAAATTACATGCTGGAAACCTATTAGTAGAAGAATTGATTGAATTTATTACTTCTGAAACATCACGTTCACTTACAATACCAAATAAGGATTAAATATGGGATTGCCCAATCTAGCAATCGTGGCGGGTTCTGGTTCCTTGCCATTACAGATGGCAGAGCACTGCCAGTCCATTGGGCGTAGTTATCAAATTATAAAATTCAATGGCACTGAATTAGATTGGGCTACTGATCACCCAATTATTTCTGCAGAATTTGAAAAACCTAAAAGCTTATTTTCTGCAATTCGTAAAGCGGGATGTGAGCAAATCGTTTTTGCAGGTGCAATCCAACGCCCTAAACTTAACCCATTAAAGTTTGATTTAGCATTTTTGAAATTTGCGCCAACTTTAATACCTACCTTAAAAAAAGGTGATGACACAACTTTGCGTATGATTGCTAGTTTATTTGAAGCTGAAGGCTTTGAAGTTATTTCAGCACATCAAATATTAGAACGATTAATCGTGTCAAAAGGTATATTAACGATCATTCATCCTAGTTCAGGTTCTCAGTTGGATATAGAGCGTGGTTTTTCAATTTTAAAGATAATAGCAGAAGCAGATGTTGGCCAAGCTTGTATCGTAGGGCAGGGTTTATGCCTTGGTATCGAGACTGTGCAAGGATCTGATTATTTAATATCTAATGTTGGAACAGCAAAAGGTAATTATTTAGAAGATATTAAAGGTTACAATGGTGTTTTTATTAAAGCCCCAAAAGTTGGCCAAGATACTCGTCTAGACATTCCAACTATTGGACCTGTAACTATACAAAGTGTTTACGATGCTGGCTTATCTGGAATAGCACTTAAAGAAAATAGTGTACAAATTTTAGAAAGAGAAGCATGTGTTATGTTAGCAAATGACCTAGGTTTGTTTATAATATCTGTTCCTGATAAATAAATGTAATGAATAATTTAAAGTTTTTTATAATAGCAGGTGAAATGTCAGGAGACATTTTAGGCGCGTCTTTGATGTCAGGTTTAATTACTGAAACTAAAGGAAAAGTCTCATTTTATGGTGTGGGCGGTCCTTTAATGACAGATGTTGGATTGAATAGTATGTTTAATATGTCTGATCTTTCAGTCATGGGGGTATTTGAAGTGATACCTAAAATACCTATGCTTTTATCACGAATTAAAAAAACTGCCCGAGCTGTAATTGATGAGCAACCCGATGCTTTAATTACAATCGATAGTCCTGACTTTTGCTTACGAGTTGCTAAAATTGTTCGTTTAGCATTGCCTAAGATTAAGATAATTCATTATGTAGCGCCTTCTGTTTGGGCTTGGCGACCAGAACGGGCTTTTAAAATGGCTAAGAATATTGATCATGTTCTAGCGTTATTACCATTTGAACCTCCATATATGGAAGATGCAGGAATGACCTGTGATTTTGTGGGGCATCCTGTAATTTCAAATGCTATTGTCAAACCCAAAGCAATAGAGAAACTCAGAGCTAATTTAGAATTACACGCTGGTCCAATTATAACAGTTTTGCCTGGATCACGCATCGGTGAAATAAAGCGCATGTGTCCAATATTTAAAGATGTTTTAATAAATATCAAAGAAAAAATTCCTGATGTGCAATTTATATTACCTGCTGCGTCAACAGTTGAGGACTTAGTTATAAGTACGGTTAAAAATTGGGAAGTGAAGCCTAAGCTGTTATTAAGTATGGATTATTCTGTATTGGAAATTTCAAATAGAAAGTATGCTGCATATGCAGTTAGTTCTGCTGCTCTAGCTACATCTGGTACCGTTGCATTAGAATTAGCCTCACAGAACTGTCCAATGGTAGTTGCTTATAAAGCAAATTGGATAACAACAAAAATGGTAAAAAAGCTGGCTAAAATTGATACTGCCAATCTTATAAATATAATAACTGATACTCGTAAAATACCCGAACATCTTTTTGATAATTGTACTGCAGAAAATATATCAAAAAGTTTATGTAATTTGCTTCTTAATGGAGGAAAGCAAGATAATGTGATGGCAGAAGCAATGGATTTGCTAGGTTTTGGGAATAAAGACTCCCATTTGTGGGCAGCTAAATCAGTATTACGTGCTATTCAGTAAAATCACATATAATTGCACCAGAAGACATTTGTATTTTTTTAGGATCAATAGAAAACATAGATCTTGGAGTACCTGCTGCTGCCCATATGATTTTAAATTCTAATAATCTTGGATCTATAAATTTTTTGATTTTATTTAAGTGACCTATTGGGGATACACCACCAATAGCAAAGCCTGTTTGTTTTCTAATAATATCAGCATTTGCATGAGATAAGGGTGCACCTACACATGTACTTGCCTTTAAAAGGTCAACACGGTTACCGCCAGAGGTCATAAATAAAATACATTTTCCAGTATTTTGATTTAAAAAGATTATTGATTTTAATATTTGATTAATTTCACATTTTAGGGCCATTGCAGCATCTTTAGCTGTCTTAGTTTCAACTCTTAATTTAATTATATTTATATTTAGTTTTAATTCTGCAGCTTCAATAGAAACGCGCTTTAAACTCTTACTAATAATTTAATCCCAAATAATAAAGTTACGCAAAAATGTTATAATGTGGCGTGATTAGGTTATTATCTTTATAAATTTATAGTAATCATTACAATTAATTTATAGGATAAAGAAATGGTTTTCAAAGGAAATTTGGATATTGATCCTCGAGGTATGATATTTGAGTCATATAATATAGAAGGCATTTCTATAGAAGAATGTCGTATGGTTTTTCTAGATTGGGCATTGGAAACTGCAAAAATAGATATGACTAATGATTTAATGAATCTTCTTAAAGAATATGAATACAAGCACTTAAGCCACCCAATGACTTTAGTAATAAAGGAGGGTTTAAAAAAGGCAAAAAATACAGGGCGGAGAGGAGGGCGCTCAGGAAGAATTAATCAAATAAAGTAAATTTGTATGTCTAAATATTTATATAATTAATAGGGTTATATATTATATAGGTATATTATTTTATAACTAAAAACAATAACTTAATAGTCTAAGCTAATGCATATAATATTCTAACCCAAGATCTAATACCTTTGTGGAAACTTCTTATGTCGTATTTCTCATTTGGTGAATGAATTGAATCGTCATCTTGCGCAAACCCAATTAACATAGATTCCAATCCAACTATTTTTTGAAAATGTCGTGCAATTGGGATTGAACCACCACAACCTACATAAACACCTGAGTTGTCCCATTCATTGGACAAAGCATTTCGTGCAATTTCGAAAGCTGGATTATCTATTGCCATATTAGCAGCCATAGAAGAGCCATGAAGCTTATATTCTAATGAACAATCAGCTGGCAGAAAGCTTTCTAGGTGTTTTTTGAACGAAGCCTGAATTTTTTCTGGATCTTGTTGACCTACTAATCGAAAGCTTACTTTTGCATTTGCTTCACTTGGTATAACTGTTTTAAATCCTTCGCCCGTATATCCACCCCAAATTCCATTCACTTCAGCAGTTGGGCGTGACCAAATTTGTTCCAATATAGATCTATCTTTTTCACCTGCAGGAACGGATAAACCAACTTCTGATAAAAAATTATTTTCATCAAAATCAAGGTTGTTCCATTGGTTAATTATTTGTTCAGGTAATTCTGGTACAGCATCATAAAAACCATCTAAGGTAACCGTTCCATTATCAGCATGTAAAGCTCCAAGAGCTTTGGTTAGTACTCGTATTGGATTGATTGAAGGCCCTCCATACATACCAGAGTGCAAGTCTTTATTTGGACCTTTAATAGTAATTTCTTGGCTAACCATCCCGCGCAACATTGTAACAATAGATGGTGTATTTTTCTCAACCATTCCAGTATCGCAGATAAGTGCAACATCAGCTTTTAATTCTTCAGCATGTTCCATCATGTAGGGTATTAATGATGGAGAGCCACTTTCTTCTTCACCTTCAAAAAAGATCGAAATTTTTAATGGTAGGGCACTTTTTACAGCTTTAAAAGCACGACAAGCTTCAATAAATGTCATCAATTGACCCTTGTCGTCTGATGCTCCACGACCGCGGATTACTGGACCATTTTTAGTTTCTTCTAGGCTAGGCTCAAATGGAGGATTGCCCCACAATGTTAATGGATCAACAGGCTGAACATCGTAGTGGCCATAAAATAATGTATGTGTAGTACCATCTCCACCTGTTGCCATAATCATAGGATGACCAGGTGTAATACGTAGTTCGGCATCAAATCCAATTGAATTCAGATCATCAACCAGCCATTCCGCAGTAGCTTTGCAATCTTCTGCATATTCAGGATCTGTAGATATACTTTCTATCCTCATTAAATCCATTAATCGAGCAATTGAATTTTCTAGATCACTATCAACGTGATCAAGTATAGCATCTAAGGACATTTTTACTCTCCAGTTTTATTTCTTTTGGGCGTTTATATATTTAGGATCAAGATTAAAATATTGAAAATCAAATTTAATGTTGCAAAACCTGTTAAAAAGAGTAGCGGAAGTCATCTAATTTATTTGGTTTAATAATGTTTCATATAAATCTTTTTCCAGCGCGTCAGTGGCTTTATAAAGTTAATGCACAATCTCTTCAGTCAGATGCGTTTGCCGGTTTTACAAATGCAGCAATCGTTCTCCCACAAGGTGTAGCCTTTGCAACAATTGCAGGATTACCTCCTGAATATGGTTTGTACACAGCAATGATAACAGCAATTATTGCTGCTACTTTCGGGTCTTCCATGATAATGATTTCAGGCCCAACTACGGCAATTTCAGCAGTATTATTTGCAACCCTAAGTGACGTAGCGGTGCCAGGTACATCTCGTTATGTTGAATTAGCACTAATGGTAACTGTTATGGTTGGAATATTTCAGATAGCTGGCGGTATTGGCAGGCTAGGGGGTATTGTTTCTTTTGTTTCACACTCTGTAATGACAGCATTTACAGCTGCAGCAGCCTTACTAATTATGGTTAGCCAACTTGCAGGCGCTTTAGGCGTAAATGTAGATCAAGGTGGTAACGTTATTGAACGTATATTGCGTCTTAGTGAACACTTTATTGAAATAAACCTAATAGCAGTGATTATATCGTTAGTTACATTAACTAGTGCAGTTTTATTAGCAAAGTTTTTTCCAAGAATTCCTGGATTTCTAATAGCTTTAATTATAGGATCAGGATTAGCATATTATATTGATGCACCTTCCCTTGGAGTTGATATGGTAGGAGGTATACCCAATCAGTTACCTTCTCTACACATACCAGATGTAGCCTTTACTGACATCGGTGCTTTAGCTCCCGGTGCTGCTGCTATTGCATTAGTTGGTTTATTAGAAGCAATTTCTATTGGTCGCGCATTCGCTGTTAGGCGTAAAGAAGAGTTTGATGCCAATCAGGAAATGGTTGGTCAGGGGTTATCTAATGCTGTTGGAGGCCTTTTCCAATGTTATGCGGGTTCTGGATCATTTACTCGAAGTGGTGTAAATTTTACAGCAGGCGCTGTTACACCAATTTCTGGTATTTTTGCTAGTTTTTTTCTCGCATTAATATTATTGTTTATAGGCTCCTGGGTTGCCCATATTCCTGTACCAGCAATGTCTGGATTGATTTTATTTGTAGCTTGGAAGCTAATCGATATAAAAGAGTTACGACACATATTAGGAACACGCTGTGCCGAAACTGTCATATTATGTCTTACGTTAGCAGCTGGTTTATTAATAGAATTAGATTTTGCTATTTATGTTGGTGTGATAGCTTCACTTTGTGTATTTATATATGATAGTGCTACGCCTCAAATTCCAATTATAGCTCCTATTCAACAAGGTAATGGACAACGTAAATTTCGAGACGTTGGTACGTTAGCATCTGACTTATGTCCCCAAGTCTTAATAATGCGTTTAGATGGCCCTCTATTTTTTGGATCAGTTGAACATGTTGAAAAGCGATTAAAGAAGATCTATAGTCAAAATCGTCGTCAAAAACATTGGGTATTAGCTCTTAAAGCAGTTGGAAAAATTGATCTTGCGGGTGCTGACCTTCTTATAAAAACTATTCGTGATGTAAAAGATCGAGGTGGTAGTTTTAGAATTGTTGCACATTTTGAACCACTAATTAAATCATTGGACCGCCTTCATGTTTTGGATGAGCTAGGAAAAGAAATGTTATATAGCTCAAAGTTTGAAGCCATAAATGCAGCTACAAAGGATTTTGACAATCACGTTTGTAAAGGTTGTTTGCGCGAAATGTTTGTAGAATGTGATAGACTAAGAGATGCGACAGAATGATATATCTGAACTTAGTTCCTAGTGATCCAGCCACCACCATATATTCGGGTGCCATTAACGTCATAAAATACACAGGCTTGGCCGGGCGCAATCCCTTCTTCGGCAGCAAAAAGCTCAACTGTAGCTGTAGTTGATGATGTTGGTCGGATTGTTGCTTCTTTAGGCGCTCGAGTAGACCGTACGCGCACTGCTACAACGCGCTCTGCTAAATCTGTGAAATGATCGTCACCCAACCAGTTAACTTCTTTAATTGTAACTGTGCGGGTTGCTAATGCCACTTTGGGACCAACTATTACTTGTTTGTTATTAGCGTCTAACTTAACAACATATAATGGATCACCCCCACCAATACCAAGCCCACGACGTTGACCAATTGTATAATTTATGATGCCCTTATGGTTTCCTAAAATACTGCCATCTAAATGAACAATATCTCCTGGACTCGCGGCTTCTGGCCGTAATTTTTCAATTACTGCCGCATATGACCCGTTTGGGACAAAACATATATCTTGACTGTCTGGCTTATCCGCAACCGGCAAACCATACTTTCGAGCTAAATCACGAGTTTCAGATTTCGATTTTAAGTGACCCAGAGGAAACCGTAGGTAATCTAATTGTTCTTGCTTTGTTGAAAATAAAAAATAACTTTGGTCTCGATCTCCGTCTGCAGCTTTATGTAGCTCTGCTTTATCACTTCCCATAAAACGCTGTATGTAGTGACCTGTAGCCATACAGTCTGCGTCAAGATCTTTTGCTGTCTCTAAAAGATCACGAAACTTCACACGCTCATTGCAACGAATGCAAGGTACAGGAGTAGCACCAGCTAAATAAGCGTCCGCAAACTCGTCTATAACGCTTTCTTTAAATTTATTTTCATAATCTAATACGTAATGTGGGAAACCCATTTCATCTGCAACACGCCGAGCATCATGTATATCGCGGCCAGCACAACAAGCACCTTTTTTTGCCAATGCCGCTCCATGATCATATAATTGCAAAGTAACTCCAACAACGTCATAGCCTTCATCAGCAAGCACAGCCGCTACTACTGAACTATCAACACCGCCAGACATTGCAACCAAGACACGTGTGTCTTTAGGTGCTTTAGCAAATCCCATAGAGTTTAGTTCTGGAGTTTTGAGTAACATAGTAAATTCCATTTTATACACACTTATATTAAAAATATTCATACTCTCAAGCCTAATGCAGTATTTTTTGCAATCTAATCTAATTCATATCTCAGAATATAAAAATTTAACATAAATATTATAGTTTTTGCTTTACGCAAGACCAAGTAGTGCTTAAATTTTAACAAACGTCTTCGTAATTTAGGTCATAAATATGTCAGAAGAAATTTCTGTTAATAATTTAAATCGTGTTCAAGCTGCAGCAGAGTTGTTGCGTTTAAATGATATTCTTAAAATAGCAAACATAGACTATCACAGTAAAGATGCACCTATTTTATCAGATTCCGAATATGATAAACTTAAACAACGTAACTTTAATATTGAGATAAATTTTCCAGATCTAGTATTAGATAATACTGTTTCAAATCAAGTTGGTGCTAGTCCATTAGAAACCTTTTCTAAAATTAAACATGCTGTTAAGATGTTATCTTTAGGAAATGCGTTTAATGATGATGACGTAAATAATTTTGATGTTCGAATACGTAAATTTTTAGGATTAGGCACTAATAAATTAACTTATACAGCAGAACCAAAAATTGATGGATTATCGCTGTCACTTAAATACGTTGATGGCAAACTGGTTCAAGCTACAACACGTGGCGATGGAAGTGTTGGTGAAAACGTAACTAAAAATGCGAAAACAATAACTAACATTCCTAAAGAAATTTTTAATGCTCCAAATATTCTAGAAGTTCGCGGTGAAGTTTATATGAACCATGAAGATTTTAACAAGTTAAACAAACGCCAACTAGATAAAAATGCAAAACTATTTGCAAATCCTCGTAACGCTGCTGCGGGCTCATTAAGGCAACTAGATTCACGTATCACTGCATCTAGGCCACTAAAGTTTTTTGCATATGCTTGGGGAGAAATATCGACCTCTATTTCTAAAAATCAGATAGATACAATGCAGAAATTTTCTGCATTTGGATTTTCAACTAATAAACTTACAAAAGTTTGTAATGGTCCAGCAGAATTAATTGAACATTATAAAATCATACAAAGTCAGCGTGGGCTATTAGGTTATGATATTGATGGGGTGGTTTACAAAGTAAATGATTTAACTTTGCAAGAAAAGCTAGGATTTAGATCAACCACACCTCGCTGGGCAATTGCACATAAATTTCCAGCTGAAATTGCTCAAACACAAATTAAATCTATAGATATTCAAGTGGGAAGAACAGGTGCCCTATCACCTGTCGCACGCTTAAAACCCGTAAACGTAGGTGGAGTTATTGTATCAAACGCAACACTACATAATGAAGATTATATTGCCGGCAGAGACTCTAATGGTAATCAAATACGAAAAGGTAGTGACATTAGGGTAGACGATTGGGTGGAAGTTTACCGAGCTGGAGACGTTATACCCAAAATAAGGAATGTGGATTTAAGTAAACGCTCTTTAAATAGTAAATCATATATATTCCCTACGCATTGCCCAGAATGTAAAAGCCTAAGTGAACGCTTGATTGGTGACAGTATTGCTAGATGCACTGGTGGCCTTGTTTGTCCAGCTCAAGTAGTTCAGGGTTTAGTACATTTTGTTTCCAGGGGTGCGTTTGATATAGATGGACTTGGCGCTAAACAAATAGAACAGTTTTATGAGCTAGGTTGGATAAAAGAACCTGCTGATATTTTCACTCTACAAAAGAGATATAGTTCAGGCTTGCAACAATTACAGAATAGAGAAGGGTGGGGAGAGACCTCTGCAAAAAATTTATTTTATGCTATAAACGTAAAAAGAAAAATCCCTCTTAATAAGTTTCTCTTTGGTTTAGGTATTCGTCATGTGGGAGAAACTACAGCAACTTTATTAGCAAAACATTATGGTTCAATTAATGAATTAAAAATAGCTATGGATCTTGCCATAAATTTAAATGGAAATAGTTGGGACGACTTACTATCGATTGATGGAGTGGGGCATGTTTTGGCAAATGCAATTGTTTCAACATTTAAAGATTTAGCTCAACGTACTGTTATTGAACGTTTAATTTTTCAATTAGATATTCAAGATGAAATTATTTCTAAAAATATAAACAGTATAATTTATGGAAAAACTGTAGTTTTTACTGGTAGCTTAGAATTAATGACTAGAGCCGAAGCAAAAGTACGTGCAGAAAGTTTAGGCGCAAAGGTATCTGGTTCAGTTTCTCAAAAAACAGATATTGTTATTGCTGGACCTCGGGCTGGATCAAAGGCAGTAAAGGCAAAAGAGTTAGGTGTTCAGATATTATCAGAACAAAATTGGTTAGATTTAATAAAAATAGATAAGTTTTAAAATGGTAAATCGGCCTGAAATCTTATTTCCGTTATTTAGAAAAATAACTTACTTAAAGGGAATAGGTCCTAAAATTGCCATAAATCTGTCTAAACTTCGCATTATGTCGCCTCGAGATTTATTATTTTCATTACCAAGCTCTATTTTGATTAGAAATCCAATTAAAACAGTTCATGGCGCCGCACTTCATGATTTTATAACTGTTGAGATCACGGTTGATGAACACATCGAAAATCAGCGTAAAGACAGACCATATCGAATTAATGTTAGTGATTCAAAAACTACATTTCAGTTGATATTTTTTCACCCACGAAAGAGTTGGCTACGCGAAACCTTTCCTCTTGGTCAGCGCAGATTAGTTTCTGGAAAAGTTGAGTTTTTTGATGGAAAAGCCCAAATGACACATCCTGATTTTGTTTGCCTACCTGATGAAAAAGATAAAATACCATTGTCAGAACCAATATATCCATTAACGGCAGGAGTTACTCAAAAAAACTTTTTTAAAGCTAATCAGCAAGTTTTAATCACTTTACCCAGCTTACCTGAGTGGATTTCAATTCCAATAATAAAAAAATACAAATGGCCAAATTGGACAGAAGCATTGCATGTTGCACACTCACCTATCAAATTAGAAGATATATTAGATAATTCGCCAGCCAGACAACGATTAGCATATGACGAAATGCTCTCACATCAATTGACGCTTTCTATAGCTCGAGCGTCACTACGGAAATCTAAAGGTATAGCGAATACTGGTAATGGAAATATGACTAATAAGGTCTTAGATATGCTTCCTTTTGAAATTACTGGAGCGCAGAGACGAGTCATTTTAGAAATTGAAAAAGATTTAGCTGAACCTTTGCGGATGAATCGATTACTTCAAGGCGATGTGGGGTCAGGTAAAACTTTGGTTGCTATGATATCTATGATAAAAGCTGTCGAAGCAGGAGGGCAAGCCGTTATTATGGCTCCAACTGAAATACTTACTAAACAACACGAAGCAAATCTAAAGCCAATGGCGGAGTGTGCTGGCATAGTTTTAGAAAGTCTTACCGGTAGAGACAAAGGTAAGGAACGTGATGCAAAATTAGAAGCATTAGCTACTGGAAAAATTCAAATATTAGTCGGTACACATGCTGTATTCCAGAAAAAGGTAGAGTTTAACGATCTTCGTTTGGCAGTAATCGACGAGCAACATCGTTTTGGCGTTCGTCAACGTATGGATTTAGGTTCAAAAGGAGATGCTGTTGATATTCTTGTAATGACAGCGACACCAATACCAAGATCTCTTGCGTTAACAAATTATGGAGATATGGAACTTTCTGAACTTGATGAAAAACCTAAAGGGCGACAAGCTATTAATACTGCTTTAATTGCTAATTCACGTTTAAAGCAAGTTATTGAACGATTACGTGTAGCTATCGATGATGGCCGACAAGCATACTGGGTTTGCCCATTAGTTGAAGAAAGTAATTATTTAGACTTGGCCGCTGCTGAAGATAGGGCGATTCACCTAAAGAAAGAATTAGGAGTTAAAAATGTTGGGTTAGTGCATGGAAAAATGCCTGATTCAGAGAAAGATAAAGTTATGGCTGACTTTATAAATAAAAAAATAAAAGTGCTGGTTGCAACAACTGTCATTGAAGTAGGAGTAGATGTACCAAATGCATCCATAATTGTTATTGAACATGCTGAGCGGTTTGGATTGAGTCAACTTCATCAGTTACGCGGCCGTGTAGGACGTGGTTCTGATGCATCAACATGTTTATTACTTTATGCACCACCTTTAGGTAAAACAGCTCAAAAGCGTTTGGAAGCTATACGAGAAACTAATGATGGATTTAAGATTGCAGATATAGATCTAAAATTAAGGGGAGCTGGTGACGTTTTAGGTGTTACTCAATCTGGATTGCCTCAATTTCGAATAGCCAATTTAGAAACACAGTCTGAATTAATGAGGTTAGCGCAGGATGAAGCTCGTATGATAATATTCTCAGATCCAGATTTGACTAGTACACGTGGGAAAGCAGCTCGCAACCTATTATACCTAATGGGAGCAGACGAATATATACATTTACTTTCAGTTGGTTAGGCATGATATGAATGTAATTTAGAAATTAAAGGCTAGATAATTTATTTTTAATTAGCGTTATCAAATGCATCTAGAGTTGCTTCAAAACACAGCATAATTGATGCATGACGATTTCTATATGCTACTGCTGGTAATAATATTTCTAAATTACTAAATGGAATATCTGGGAAGGGACCATTATTAGTAAGCATTTCAAATAATTGGTCGCGTCCGTTTATTACTAGATCTTTTTTTAATCCAATAATTTTCGATGCAAGTATAGATGCAGATGCTTGACCTAAAGCACAAGTTTTTACATCATGCGAGTATTTAACAATCTGATTATTTTCAATCTTTATCCAAACTTGAAGATTTGATCCACATAATGGTGATCGACGGATTGCAGTACCATTAAAATCGTTTAACGGTTCAGTGAGGGGAATATTACCCGCAAACTCTAAAATGCGTTTAGAGTAGAGATCAATCATATCAGAATTATTAGACATGTCATTTTTGCCTTTAAACACGGTTACTTTAGACATATCTAGGTCAAGAATGATAAAGTGAAAAGGGAAAGTATAAAAAAATGGCAAAATTTGATGTTACCTCACTAAAACTTGATGATAGAGGACTTATCCCTGCAATTGTTCAGGATTTTTCTACTGGCGAGGTGCTTATGATGGCTTGGATGAACAAAGACGCCATATTGCAAACACTAGAATCTGGTACAGCCACTTTTTGGTCACGTTCTCGTCAGTGTATATGGGTTAAAGGATTAACTTCTGGAAATACTCAAAAATTAGAAGAAATTCGTATAGATTGTGATAGAGATTGCCTACTATTATTAGTAACTTCAAATGGACCGGCAT
>Ga0115005_10002301_pt1 | contig 15294 bp, 14 predicted proteins | sample ArcOceMetagenome_FD_87163 | JGI IMG/M metagenome (GOLD analysis project Ga0115005, IMG submission 87163) | Marine eukaryotic phytoplankton communities from Arctic Ocean - Arctic Ocean - Greenland ARC118M Metagenome | ecosystem: Environmental > Aquatic > Marine > Oceanic | place: Arctic Ocean... | reverse complement strand
TCCATTGAAAATGCGTTAAATCTATGTAGTGCATGTTTATATTTTTTAGTTTTTTAGCCCCTTGACACCGAACTTGAAAAAATCGAGTGCCCCAAATTTCCATCTCCTTGCACAACCAACGGGGATAATAAATCGTTTCCCTCCAGAACTCTTTGTTTCACATCGAGTTTGCCTGTATGGCAAACTCGATTAAATGACGTATTTAGTCGCGGTTTTAGCGATTGATTCTAAATAGTTCGCGCGTGGATAGCTCGCGCGTAAATCTTAATCTCTTTCCGTTTGAACCTACAGTAAATTTAATAAATAACAGAACATTCACGCGAGGACCAATAAGAAGCAGCTGAATCGACAGAGCAGAGTAAAACCTTTCTTCTGGTTCTCATTCCGCTCTCCTTCTTTACATCCATGTGGAGAATCAAAGATTCAAGGCTCATTTATATAGCCCTCACGGAAATCTCTAATTCGAGGGTGGTAGAATTGTTACCTACTGATGACAATGTCTTGGTAAAACCAGGGGACGTAGTGCATGGATCTTCTAGAAAGATTACGTCCACAGTCAGGATTCAGGCAACGAAAGAAACTCAATTTTGCAAATTGCCGAAGCCTTCAGTTTGAGAAAATGTGACCTACGTGTACTTTACATATGTCTTTTAGTTTAACAATGCAGCAGCAACAATCATAGGCAAGAATAACAGGCAATGATCTTCACACATCGCTTACAACTCCACGTATTGCCTGAGGTTTGTCAAGACGTCCTTCACTCCTTCGTTCTTACAGAATTGAATCCAAAAGTCATCCATAAAGTCGAAATCACGGTAGTCGTTGAAAAGCTCATCGCCTGCCTTCACGTCGGTTGTTGTCTCAGCAACAATTGCCCCATTTTCCTCGAAGAAGCGAATATTCTCACCTTTCTTCGGATCTCCATGATTCATGGACCAAGTAGAAAAGTTCAAAGTCACGCCACCGATACTGGAGAGCGACCAGATGAAATGGGCAAGACAATCAATCGTATCCTTACGGGACTGATGCCCTTCCTTCTCGTAGAGCTCGATGAACTCTTCAATCTCCTCCTTGTGTTTGAATAGGATGACCTCATCAGGGGAGACTGAATGGATTGATGATACTTCAGCCATTGAAATGATTGGCTTGGCCATGATGATGGTGTTCTTAGGCACATCAACGTCAGAAAACCTGATGTCACAGAAATGAGGATAAGGAGGATGAGACGTTGGATGATTATACGTAATACATCAGCCGCCCCACTGGTGACATGTTATTCTTTGTTGACCCTCGGTGGTCGTCTCTTAGTGAATGCCACCTACTCTCTTACCTTCCATTACCAGCTCCTGTAACTGTTGAATTTTTCACAGTAGTAGCAATGTTCCATCCTTGTCCTATAATATTGCTACTTGCACGCTCTGATGGAAGTTGGACGGAGGGCTTCGTGTTATTTGCTGCGAAAGTTTTGGCAGTTGCACTGACAACCCTACCTAACCTTGCACACGTCACAGTCATGATTACTGTGGATGATATGTTTATGTTGCACTCGGTATAATTATTCAAAATATGAGATGAAGCTGAAAATGAAAATGAATCTACTCGGAAAACTGGAAGCTGAGAACCGGTACGTGGTGTACACGTACTCGGAAAACTGGTTTTTACGTGATTGAAAGAATGAAAGAAAAACAGGACTACTACGATCTGTAAAATCGAAATTGTCCGGCGTAAAAAAGGCTGTTTAGTCCTACACGTCTTTTCAGTATGTTTCTACTATGTTTCCGCCTTCCTTCGAGAAGGATCGAAAAGAAACATTAGCAAAACGCCTTATTCTATTTAATGATTGAGATTGGTTGATTTCAGATTTGAATGAATCAAATCGCACCAAAAGGACGAAGTACTTCAACTTGTAATAGATGTGCGGTGCATTAGCTTGTTCAGTGCTTGTCCAGTGCTTGTCCAGTGCTTGTCCACTTCCTGTCATCAATTGAGACCTCAACACTCAACACTCTAGAGTACCAGAGGGTAATAAGGGTCTAACCACCAACAATATTGCAGTAGGACTTTTTCTAGTACCAGTCGGGTGTGAGGAGACCCAAGCCTGAGGCAAAAAAACGCCACCTTACTTGTCAAAGATGGAGGAAGATACAACTTATCATGAGCAGCTTTCTATTGATACAAAACTTAGTGCATTTCAGCTCCAAAATATCCTTCAAGCAACTGGTATCCTTATCCCGACCGATGTCATTATACCTCTCTACGCTCGAGCAAATGTCAACAAAAACAAGAGGAACGGTGATGCAATTCATACTGATGACTGCTCTGGTGAATTGTCAATCGCAGACATGAGCCATTTCTTGAAAGAAACCGTTGGTGAAAAAAAGGACTTCACCTTCAAAGTTCTAAAGAACCTCGCCATGGACATTAATTTCTGGCTACCATTGCTATACTTTGTAGCAGGAGTTCTTCTTGTCATTAATTCATTTGCTGGAGGGAGCATACCTTCTCCTATCCGTAGTAACATGTCCTTGACAGTGTCCATATTTTACTACATCAACAGTGGAAGATTCATTTTTGGGTTTCCTTTCAATGAGTGGAGAGCCCAGGTCAAAAGTGAAGATAGTGCCCTACAATTCAAGGAGGCGATGTTAATGAAAGCCATAACATATGAACAGTCCAAGACACATAATACTAGGCTGTCAATGAGTTTCAATGTGTTATCGCCAAACTTTATTCAGCTTCTGGCCTATATTGAAGAAGAACTATATGAGCGAAATCCACAAAATGTGTTGACAAAGAGAGATCTTGAGATGTTACTTCTCCGAGAACTAGGTGGTTTGTATACTCAACGTGTCCTCAATGACGTTTTGACTACTATAGTGGACAAGAACAATGTGAGTTCTGCAGTAGTCATTTATTTAATTCTATCACTCTTCGATGTGTTGCACAGTTTGCTCCAAATGCATCTTTACTTATCGCTACTTATTTGTATCCGTATACCGTACACGTAACAACAGTCTGGGACAATATCACCAGTAGAATTTCATCACTTCCTTCTTACATCCAGGAGCGAAGTCTCGGCAACTTCAAAATTATTTTTCCAGCGAGCATGGTCTGTGCTTATGATCACAACTACAGATCTCACTTGGCTCATGTCAACCTGCTTTTTCCTAGGATCATTTTTGGCATTTTTGAATAACGTAGTACAACGATTCGGAAAAGACCTTTCACCTATCCTCGGAGATTTAAGTCCAGCTCTTGTTATCGCATGGCTTTTTCTTGTTGGTTCTGGTGCCTTCACTCACATGTCTTATAAGATTTTGCATGATACTTTTGATGGCAAAGAACATGCGAAAGAGGTGTTGGGTGCGTGTGTACGATATGCAAGCTACTACCACCACGACTCTGCTGAAATATGGATCAAGTACAATGCAAACAATGGCTTGGATAAAATGAGCCTGTTTAGGCTGCTGGAAGAATCTTACATAATAATCATGCCAGAGAGTGAGATCGATGAATTATTCCAAGAAATCGATGTCGATTGTAATGGTGTTTTGTGCAAGGATAAAATAGAAGCATACCTGGACGTTGGGCTGCTGAATAGGCAAATTGCGAGTTTTAGCTTTTGGTCGAATTTTTCCTGGTTCCTCGGTAGTATTGCATATATCATTCCTCTATACATCAATGATAGCATTACGGCAAAGGTCTGTGATATCGTAAGTTTTCACTATATTTTATTTTACAGTCTCGTATCACTGGTATCCATTGATTACTTATCTTCTACATGTACTTTTCCTGCAGCTTGGATCATTGGGGTACTGGATTGGTGGAATAAATCTGTGCTTAATTACATACGTTACACAGGCTCGCTATCTTAGTGAAATGGCAAAGCTCAACGAAGTTATCAAAAAACTTATCTTGAAAACCAATCGCATTACATCGAGTTTCAGAAATAAATCACATCGGTTCAGAAGTATTGATAATTTGTCGATAATGGGACCTAAAATTCGCAGGTTTTCAACCATCGTCCATCATCATCCATCAGGTGGAATCAACGAAGAAACTTCTCGACTACAAGGATCACAAAACCTCACCAGTGGTTTGTTTGGAGAAGAAGGTATTATGCCATCAGAGCTTGAGGTCAATCTACCTCTGCAAAAGAATTCCAGACGGGTTATCAGTCTACCGAAATCGATTTCCTCTTCTCAAGATGTAAGTGGACCTGTCATTGCCCATTTCGAGCTCAGTGAACGTGTACAAAACAAATCCATAGCACGAAATGTAACCTTTCAAATCAGTGAAGAGGAATTTATAGTGTAGGAAAGTGTGACAATAAAATGGACTCAATCACACAGTACATGGTGAATGTGGCATGAGGTACTACAGTATAAAGAACCAACTTAGGGGGGCCAACTTTGGATTTCATGTCGACGATACTTGCAACTGCCTCACACCCCAAAAGAACAATAATGAAATATGAGTATAATTGAACCTTGGCCTTTATAGATGATCCACCCCAGCAAGCTAAACTCCTAGTGGAAACGCTTCAAGCTTCAAAACGAAATGTTCATTACGAAGTAGCTTTCAGTAGGTGTACTCTGTAGCGCGAACACGAAAAGACAAATCTGAAGAACCTCATGACATGGATCTGCTCCTATCCAATCAATTTGAACCGACGGTGAAGGATGAAGAGAGAATACATGACACAGTCGATAAATGTTGTTTCTGATCACAAAAGCATTTTGTACACACAAGTACCGATTGTGTGCACTACTGGTGTATTATGTACTGTAATTGATAACTGTAAATACACGGACGTGTACGTGTAGACGAATTAAGTTCAAACATATTATTTTTATTGAGATACCATTCTGTGAAGTGATGGCGGTAGACAAAACAAAATGTGCTTTATCGTTGTCTCATTGAAGGTCCCATACCAATGGGCATTTGGTCTGGGGGTCTTGAACTAGGAGTATTGACAATGGCAACACGCAACACATTTCCCACGGTACTATTCCTCTCATTAATATGATCTTGTTGTTGATGCATAATCGACTTCTGTTGTATCGCAGATCTAGCTTTCCTGTGTATAGCCATTACTTCATCAAAACGATCGAGCAGGTCAACTGCATCGAGACCAGCATTGTAAATACTTGATTCTTCATTCTTGATAACACCAGTCGATGGGGCAGCAGTAATACTTGGTCGTACTCCCAAATTATCTCTCAAATTGCACACCGATGTGAGACGATCATTAAGTGAACGATATGCGTCGCTTTGAGGTAATAACATTAGTAGCCCATAGCAGGACTTCAATAGGTATGTGTGAAATGGAGCTTCGACATCGAGAAGCTGTAAACGAATGTGCACAAATATTGGACTTTCGATCAAACCAATCAGTCTGTCAAGCTGCATAAGCAGACCGACAGTGACTTCCAACTCAGAAAACTTCTTCACAAGAGCAAATGCAAGATCATATGCTCGCGCCAGTAGACAAAGTGAAAAAGTCGAGACAGGGTTATTCGACCAGCAATGAAACAGCGCTGCAAACACTCTAGCCCCTTCGTTCTTTGCTTGATATCTACCAGCTGATGCTTTTGAAATTGAAGATGATGAAGATATTTCTGGAGCTTCACCACTGAAACTTTCTTCGAGGAGTTGTCGCAAATTGTTCAATTCTGATGCCGTCAACAAAATAAGATTTAAAGTCTGTACCATCGTTGCAACAAACTCAAGCGTGTTCGAGTCTCCACTTTCAGGCGATAAATCATACGACGAGATGATATCTGCCATGACCAAATACACACTTTTTGCGTTCAGTAGAACACACAATCGACGAACTATGAGAGAACTTCGTGTTTCCAACAGTCGTCTATCAGCCTTGAAGAGTTCAAGGATAGACTTGATTACCATTTCGAATTGATCTTCATCGCGAACTTTCTCTTTTGATGCAGATCCCTGGATCACAACCTCGGATAGACTTATCCGAGATAATACCTGCACTGTCAACAATACCACCCCGTCGCTTTGGTCACTGAGTAATTGCAATAAGGCAGGCATCAATTTGCTGATATATTCATCCATATCGCGTCTCCGTTTTTCGAGTAACATATTTATCCACTTCAGGACAGCCATCTTTGTAGGCACATCGTCTTTACCGGTCAATTCTTTCGTGAGCGTCTCTAGCAAAATACGCAATTCAAAGTCGCGATCCGTATCACGAACAAAGGTCAAAAGATCGCTATTCGATCGCTCTGAAACCTTTCTAATCTCAACCTCTTGATCAGAAATACAGTGTAAAATAGCACCAAGCACATCTGCGTGATAGGGCAACAATGCGTCGCCGCCAGAATCAGGGTGATGGATCAATTCCGAAAGCCATGTAATGGACGTTAACCTATTCAAACGTTCCTTTGATTCGCATTGGAACACAAGGATGCTAACAATGGGCCCGAATTCGACAACGGCACTCTCTCGAATCTCTCTCAAAAAATCACTCAATGCGGAATCCGCAGCCTGCCTGATTTCCAAATTGGAGTCGCTCAACATGTTGAACAAACCATCCAAAAAGTCTGGCAGGTAGTCAAGCATACAAACGTCGGGAATGCCATCCAGCACAGTAATCCAGCCCACCACGAGCTGTCTAAGATAAGGATTTGTCCTTCGAATATAATTTTGCAGTAGTGGTAAAAATTTCTCCACCGAGAATGCTTCACTCTCAGTCACAATATCCTTCACCAATCGATCCAACAAACTCGCACCATCCCTAACCTCGTCGTCGGTATCGGCAAGGACAGTCGCAACACCCTCAAATATAATATTAAAATAGGGCAGCACGGACTCCCTCGCCACTTTGACGACATTATACAAACTTTCACAGGCATAATACCTTACTCGAGGCTCTGGATCATCAAAACAGATCAGAACGGGTTTAATCAAAAACTCAAGATAGGCCGACGTAAGCTGCTGAGGATTCAACCCAATAGCCGTGGCAGCCAGACCAATCAGACCCCCTTTCCGAAAGTGAACATTCATGGAAGGACAAAAGTCCTTGGAGAGGATGTGAATTAACGAAGAGATCATTTTATGCGAGTCGCTAGTGGTGGAATTGGAAGCGGACGCGGATTCGGCGAGGGATTTGACTAGGGCTTCCACTTCGAGCGCTGCGTTTTTGCGTTTTTCGTAGGATCGGTCTCCGAGGGCTCGCTGGACGAGTGGGGGGAGGGGGGATTCGACGCTGAGGGTTTGGGGGTGTATGGGGAATGAGGAGGGCAAGGGTGTGGTGGCGGTCTTGGATTGGGACATGTCCGTGGATGCGCTGCCGCCTGAAGTTTGTTTGGTGGATACGCTTGCTGGTCGCTGGCGATTATGTGTTTGCATGGATGCTTGCTTTTGCTTTTGCTGCTGTTGTCTTTGTTGATGTTTTTGAGGTTGTTGCATCTGTTTTTGATGCTGCTGCTGCTGCATTTGATTTGCTTGATGCTGTTGGTAGTTTGTGAAAGAACTTTGGTGTTGATTTTGATTTTGTTGTTGTTGTTGCTGCATAGAAATTGAGTATTTCTTTTGCTGCTGCATCTGCCGATTGTCTTCATACGTTTGCGTTTGTACTTTTGATGGTCCAGCATCATGCTGCATTTGATTTTGATTCGTTGGCCTCTGGGTACCTTGCCCTGGCCCTTGTCCTTGGCTGTGACCTTCGGGGTGCTGGGGCTGACCCTGACCTTGACCATGCTGATTCTGATTTTGCTTATATTGCTGTTGCTGACGTATCATTCTACTCGTAGGAGAGAGATCATTGGTCCTCTTTGGCCTAACTCCCATCTTTTCATATTTTTCATATCGAGCACGCAGGGGACTCGGCGCATTCCTATTGCCACTCGCGCTACTAGCAGCAGCCGTACTGGATGTGTTACTAGCGCCGGCACTTCCCATCATTTCGCTACCACCCGCATTGGAACCTGCTGAACTATGAACATTATGCCCATGCCTATCCCTGCCCCTGTCCCTGTGATACGATCCTCGATTTGAATTCCTTGCAGATCCACTTCCGCCGCCGTCATCGGCATTGCTAGTACTTGTATGTTTGGCGGTCTGACTGCTCCCGCTGCGATCCGAGCCACGGCTAGAACTCCGGTGCCGCCTCTCGATCTCCAATCGCGCTCTTTCTGCACGGGATCTTCTCACATTGTTCGTGCGATTGGCTGCTAGTTCGTCTTCGTTCTCCATTGGACTAGCTGTCTCTTGTCACTTGTGTAAAAGGTTTGTGTTAGTCTTTTGTCTTTCGTGACCTTTGCCGTCGGCTCACTTTGCTTCTTCTTGTGTCAAAATTTGCGCAACACATAACTCTTCTTTCTTTTATCCTTCTTCCTCTCTCTTTTGTTTCAAGGAGGTGTTGAATATGCATCAATCTTCTTGGATGGCCTTGTTTAGCCAATTGATGTGTCATCAATTATTTGAAATTGGCCAAACAAGGCCATCCAAGAGGATTGATGCATATTCAACTTACTTTTTAAAAATAGCCAAACCGAAAATCTATTTCATAATAATCTTCTGGACATTTTGCACGAGGTCCAAGAGTTCCAGCACGCAAATTGCGCTTAGCCTCTTCTCGATTCTCATGATTCAACACATGGTGCTCAGCTCCACCAAACACATGGCCTCCAGCTCCAAATACTATGAATCTCACTGCATTACTCCTCTTGCGGGTGACACTGCCAGCACTCTATCCCTTTGACGAAAAAAGTGCGCTAGTGTTTGATTTCGATTAGTTTGCAATCCTGATAAGCCGATAGAGACCTTGGCGCATTTGGAAGAGTACCAGCTTAAAGGTGCTCTTTCGGAAGAGGCGAAGCAAATACTGTCCGATCCCTGCGTGTATGAGGTTGTGACATCATATGGTTAATTGAACGATTATTCGATTTTGTGACATTGAGTGTTCACGCTCAATTGCAATTGAATTGAAAGTTGTGGCTTGAGTACTGTACCGTTTAATGGAATGTGGACCCTCAATGTAAAAAAGATAATTAATTTTGAGCTCATGCTATTTCAGAAAAGGGTCAACTAAGAGGTCAGACATCTAGTAGAATACGGTACTTCCAATCATTGGAAATAATCGAGACGACATTTATTTACTGCCAATTCATGCGTTACAGTTGCTAATCTCCTGTATTAATAGAATAGAGTGCGACCAGTATCTCTCATTTCTCGGCCGCAAGCTGTGAGATGGGAACCATCACCTCATATTATTGACCAGACTAGTCCTGCACGACGTGTAGATTGCAATACGTACCGTGTGGAGAATTGAGCTCCTTCCAAAACAATAACATACTCTACAATTGCATCATTATCACTGGAACAGCAATTCGAGCAAGATATTCCGCTGTAACTTATACAGAATCTACCTTCAACCTAAACACATAAAAGCGAGCGTTTTGCACAGGGAACCGATCGCCGTTTCCTCGCTTAGGATCATATCCTGGGAAATCCTCGTCATTGAATACATCCCACCATTGCAGATAAAATCCTGCACGACGAGCAGATCGCAATACGGACCATCTGGAGAATTGATCTCCTTGCAACGCAATAGCAAATTCTAAAATTGGGTCATCATCCTCGTCATATTCACTGTACCGGTACAAATAGTTTGATTCAAGATATTCCGCTGCACTCATCAAGGCTCCCGCAAGAAGAGATTCATGCACTGATTCATCTTCGTCTTGCCCAGTAAAAGGAAAGTTCCACGCGCAAGAAGTAACAAGGCGGCTAGCAGGGAGCGCGCTCAATCTTAAATTGGAGTGGCATAAAGTTGCGTCCACATTTACTAGATCACAATAGGAATCAGCTGATGGATCTAGGGGTTCAGAATCGTTTGTAGTTGCAATCAACGGGCGTATCTGGAGCAAGGCAAGAGCGCGCGTGAAGGAAAAATCAGCTTCCCCGAATAGCAAAAGGTTTGGTGCTGCTTGTTTGTACCATGCCAAGGCTCCTCCTTCAAATCGAGAATGAATTGGGAGGTATTTTGAGGAAGTATCAGATTTGGCACTGTTTTCGGATACTGCTGAAACAGGTGGAGCGTGTGAAAAAACGCATTCAGCATTTCTGCACCCGACAGTGAGGAAAAAGCGACAAGGCGGGCGAGGAGCTGTGAAAGAATGAGCGTTCTTGCACCGATCTCCGAATGTGCAATTGCCTTTGAGAAAGTGAATGCAGGCTTGCTTTACTGAAGACTTTATTTTTCTCCCAATGATAGTAAGATTTGAGTCCAGAAGGAGTGACTGATCTTGTAGTCCTACTAGCAGGTCGCATATTTCAATTCCTCTGGTTCCATAGATAGAACCAAACATATCTTTGGTAATGTATGTGCAAACATCGATTTGAGATAGATTCCAATCAGGATCAGCTGGTTGGCACCTTAGCCACTCTGGTTCGTGCTCTATTTTGTAAAGTGTTTTCAATGCAACATCCACGGAACTCTCAATAGCCCGAACACTTGTTGGGTTTATTGAATGCTCTGCACACCATTCGATGTGAGCCTCTTCCATATGCGGTGACCAATTCCACACATTGCAATCATAAGCAAGTTGATCATCCGCTGTGTCTCTTTGAGAATATGGATACAGGGTGAGTCCATGTTCATGTTCATCTTCGTCTTCACAGGTAGAATTGCAACGCAGAAAGCGAGCTTTAGCTGCATCCCCCCTAATCGCAGTATTCCACGTAACATGCCAAAATAAATACGCTGCAAAATTAGCCAAAGCGACTGACTTTGGATCCTTGGGATTGACATCTTGGTAATAGCTCCTCAGCGTCGCTTCGTTGTATTCGCTTTCACCGAAAACATGCACGATAGGGTATGGGCGGGTACTAAGAATGGACACCAATGCGAGGGCTTCATGCAATAATCCGTTGAGGGCCCCTCGAACAATCATGCTACCATCAGTCACTCTGTATGGTAACGCAGCCAAAAGTTTGCCATAGTCAGTGGGTACCAGCTTTACCTTGCGAGAGATCGTCACCTCCTTACAGGCCCCAATATTCTCAAGATATTTGATGGCCTTCTTCAAAGAAGTTTTTGGCGGCGGGTCAAGACATCTTTGTAGTAGAGCTTGAGGATCTGACATAACTTTATTAGTCGATGATAGGAGCGATAGAACTTCATCCCGACATGATGCCAATTCAATTTGAGGCTGGTCCCATTCCGTTAGTTGATTAATGTAAAAACTTTGATTCAACAAACGAAATACTCTTCCGGGACATGTCCTACCCGTCCGTCCCCGTCGTTGATCACATATTGACTTCGATGCCCAAACTGTCTTGGGAATGTGGACCTCTCTATTTGAATCCCATCGTACTTCAAGCGCTCTACATGTATCTATCACACATGTGACACCGGGTATAGTAACAGACGAATCGGCAATTGCGGAAGCTAAAAGGATCCGTCTCTTAGTTTGACCGAGACGGTCGCTTCTTGAATGCATGGACTTGAGGCAATCTTCCATATCTATCGAAGAATGCAGCACATTAATAAGGAGACGGCAAATATTTGAATCAAGGTCATTCAGCACTCCATAAATTTGGTCCAGATGACGGTACGTAGGAGCAAAGATCAAAAATATCGCCTCGGGATCTTCCTCCTGATGCAGCGTCGTAACTAGAATCATCATAAGCATCAGTAGAGAGTGAGATAGTGACTTTCCTCCATCGTCTCCTGCCAATTCAGAAGCTGGATCTAATCTCATTTGCTTTTCAAACGCATTCATAAAACCATCACGCAATGTTGTCGGAATCATCTTCATGACGTCTTCCAAATAATACGTTTGCACTCTTGAATAAAATGCAGTAATACTCCCTGCAGTTTGCAACGTAATGGTATCAATTACCTCGCATCCAGGTACACCATCAAAATACGAAGTATATCGTCCATGATTGAAAGTAGCACTCATGAGTACAAGACGCACTTTCTTCGTTGGATTGCCAGTTAGAAAAGATTTGATGATTGCAAGACACAAATCACTCTCGGCACTGCGCTCATGACATTCATCAATAAGAACAACTTTGTACTTTGTTAGCGCTTCAATTCCGTTTGAACGCAGTTCTTCGAGCAATATACCTGCAGTAGCGAATAGTAGACCAGTCTTATTGTTTGCAACCCGATTTTGTCCTACATGATAACCTACTTCTTGACCCAAAATCGTTTCTCGCTGTCGGGCGACATGGGTTGAGACAGCAACTACTGCAAGACGGCGGGGTTGGGTACAGAGGATTGGTGCGCCGAGACGGTCAAGGAGTAGTTGGGGGACAAGTGTTGATTTCTGTGGGCATGGAGAAGTTGAAAATTATAAAATGAATGTCAAAAATTTTGTGAGAAAGATTTCATTAGATCCACACTGAGCGAGAACACATTTCTACTTACTCCACAACCAGTCCCTCCAACAATAATAGTCAGTCGGTTGTATGTTATCTTATCTACAATCCGTTCCTGTAGAGAAGCAGGGATCTGCAATCCTGGTGGGCTGTCGTTTTTTATCGATGAGGAAGATGATGAGTCGTCATCGTCGCTGAAAGTCATGCGGTCCCATTTTGAGTAGTCAATGCCAGACATTATGAAGATGTGTATGTGCTGTTGCTGTTGCTGTTGCTTGTTTGTAAATGTTTGGGACAGGCAATGATACTGCTATCTTGCTGCTATGAAGGAAGGAAAACAAATCCAAAACCCAGCGCCCAGCGCCGCGCCCACATGTATTGTGTCAACACGTAACTCTTCTTTCTTTTATCCTTCTTTCTCTCTCTTTTGTTTCAAGGAGGACAATACTTCAAACTTGAAACTTGTGGCATTAAAATTGGGACGTTTTTGTCTCAACGACACTAAATATCCCTAAATAATATCAGTTCCAACGGATGATACCACATAATTCGGAAAACTAGAAAACACCCAACACCCACTCGACTCAGAAACAACTCGAACGGGTCTGTCATAATAGATATTTGAGTGTAGGCAAATCGTGCAACTTTCATATAAAGATCATGTCAAACTACACAGTAAGCACTTCCATATCAATACTGGATACATTATTGAATCCCTTCAGCTTTGATCATTCAATACGGGACATAACACTCCTGTTATCTTCCAGCGGCGCTCATCATTCCTCCACAAAATATTTCTTGAACAATACGATCCTGCCCATAACTGTCATTCTACTTTGGTTCTTGAGTATCGTGCTCATTCTCGTACGAGGGGGGTTCAGCTGCTGCTTGCGACGCAGTTTCTCCAGAATAAAACAAGGTTCAAGCCGTGGTGTTTTGGGAGGCGAGGAGGGAAATGAATACCCAAACCACTCAGCGTTGCACCTGGTAACCATCGCTTCCGACCGTAAAGAGCTGATTAATGGTACTATTGAAGATCAAGTCAATTATGAAATACTGCGCGCTCAAATGAGACGAGTGCGAAATTTCTTCTTATCTCTCGTGGTTGTCACAGCCATGACGTCTATACCAGCCTTGCTGTCTATTTTGTATTTGAAGGATTCCTACAATCGAATAATGCGGGAAACAAATTACATGACATATCGACTTGACACTGCTGCTGAAGCGATGAATAAAGTCTCTGGGGAAAGGGACACAATCGTTGATATAAGCGCCGGTCTAATAGCTTCACTTGGATCTCAATCTTTCCAAAGTTGTTTCAATAATGACAACGATCTGATAGAAGCAGCTTCGGAATTTTCGTCATCACTCCTCAATATGAATGAAGATATTGATGCCACAAATATGCAGGCTCTTGAAGATCTTTACAGAGATGGGGGAGATTTCTCCAGTGATGTAGCAACGAGTCTGAACGTGTACTCGCTCGCTTTGTTGTTTCTCATATCATCGATAGTGGCTCTGGATGTGGCATCTCTAGCTCTCTTTTGTGGTACTTTGATCGCAAAGCGAAACGAAAACAGCAGATCACATCATATACTATTTCAGTGCATATGTTTTCCTTTCTTTATATGTGTATCGTTTATGTTGCTACTGGGAGGTGCAATACTGATTCTCATTGGATACGTATCAGTGGATTTTTGTGCGACGATGGGGAGTCCAACGGATGCCATTCTCGCTATTCTGACTGCAAAAGGGTACAATGGCACAGATTTCTATAGCGTTGCGAAGGACATCATGCAGGTAAGATTTTAAAAGATGATCCTGTTTCATTTGAGCTCATCATCACACACAAATCATTTCTTATCTCTAATCGTTTGTTTCGTTTTGGGGAACAGAACGAGTGCACAACAAATGCTAGCGCTACATCTTCATTATTTCAAAGTATCCAGCGTGGTGTGACGGACTCTGTCACGTTCGATGCATTTGTACCGAGTAACATTGAAGATAGCTGCTCAGAATATTCTTCGTTTTCGTTGCTGATGGGGGCATTTGCAAACATCACTGATATGATCGTACCGAGCTCCAACATGCAAACATATGTTTTCCAATGCGATGATGTTCATGATTGGTACGAAAGTCTTGCACACGAAGAAACGTGCTCCAATACTCCGATGTATCTGAGCCTATCCCTTTTGTTTGCTTTTGTTCTTGTCCTGTTGAGCATCATTATGATCACCACAAGTATCGCATGGAAGTCCAACACTCAGTTATTTAAAGACATATATAGTGAAGTGGAAAAAGGTCAAATAAAGGCTCTTGGTGGAAGAAGCATCCCAGAAATGACAAATGGAGGGTCGAAGCAGAAGTTTCGAAGTCATAGACTCGTCATTGTAGATAGGAGGTTGGGGCTCAGTGATGACGAGAGTGCATCATACCCAGAATCAATTTCGTATCTAGACCACGTTGGCGACAACGACGACTATCTAGACCACGTTGGCGACGACGATGATGATGTTGATGACGACGAAGGGGTAGATAAGAGTGAGAAACAGGACTCTTCAGTGTTTGCCGATGCTTTGGAGCTCGAAGAGCTTGAGGTGATAAAATCCATGCTGGTGAAATATTCACGGCAGCAGGCGCAATTCGTCTAATGAGAATTTAATAAATTTTCTGACGAAGGTTTTTTGGTTCTTTGCACCAAGGAGGGTAGGGGAGTCCAAAGGATAAGTTAATCTAAGCACAGTTGACCATCGACTTCAAAGCTTTGTAGAACTGACACGTTGACACCCAATTGTGTACTTTCAACTTAGTCATAGGTTTGCGTCCTTATCGTTCGTCAATTTTAAATATGGGTTTTGCATGTCTTTGCTTAGATTTGTTAACTTTTAAATGTATACTTAGAGTAGGTGTGACTTGTTATTTCTAATATCACAC
>Ga0115005_10002298_pt1 | contig 15301 bp, 1 predicted proteins | sample ArcOceMetagenome_FD_87163 | JGI IMG/M metagenome (GOLD analysis project Ga0115005, IMG submission 87163) | Marine eukaryotic phytoplankton communities from Arctic Ocean - Arctic Ocean - Greenland ARC118M Metagenome | ecosystem: Environmental > Aquatic > Marine > Oceanic | place: Arctic Ocean... | reverse complement strand
CACTGTTTTTCCTTCACCGGTGGAGATCAGCAAATCGTCCGCGTACAAAAGAACGCTCGTTCCATGTTTGAACTTGCATTTAGCTGTTGTTTGTAGAACTTTTCCCATCAAAATGCTTGCTGAGCTTTTCAGTCCCTGTGGCAGCCTCAACATTTTGTATCTTCGACAGTTTGGTCCGCCGAAAACTGTCATTGCTGTCGATTTAGTTGTAAGTCGTAGAAGGTTGTATGCGCTTGCTAAATCAAGACTGGTGATCACTGATGCTTTTGCTAGCGTTGAACTTATTTGAATGTAATTTGGTGTTGGTAGAACGCAATCTTTTGTGACTTTGTTGCAGCTTCGGAGGTCACAAATCATTCGAAATTTTTGAGTTGATACTCCATTTGAGTCATATTGCATTGGTTTGGGCAGGAAGTAAGCTCGTAAAGTGCTCCGTAGACCTCGTTCGTGGGTGCAATCTTTAACGACGCCACTTGTTATGTAAGGTTCTAGATTGTCGAGAAAGGTTTTTGCACTGATGTATGAGAAGGTAGGATTCTTTACTTTAGGTATACTTTCGACTGTGTCTCCGTCTTTCAACGGGATGTCAACTAATTCAGTTTTGACGTAACTGATGGATCGACAATCGAACAGTGTGCTGTACTTAGTAGCCAGTTGTTGTAGTTTTGCAGCTTGAGCTTGGGTAGTTCCAATTCCAACTGGACAATGCGCTTTAAAATTTCCTTTGATGTCCAAATTGATTCTTTTTGTGTTGGCTTCTTTAGTTCTGAAAGCTGCGGGTTTAATATATTTATCTTGTGACCATAAAAAGGCCATTTGTTCTTCCCACAATTCTTCGATTTGTGTTTCGGATCGAGATTGTCGGTGTTCAGTCACGATTCTTCGGGTTCGTGACTCTTCAAATGATCTTTCTTTTTTATTATAGTCTTCAACTTCGTCCAGAGTTCCTTTTGTCACGTATTCGACTTCTCCTACTATTGTTTCTTTTGGGAGTATCACTGGGTTGGGGTTTGGGTTATAGATGACAATTCTGGGTTCGTCACTCACTGCGTGAATTGATGGAATAATTCTGACATCACCTCCCCCAAGGTTGCGTATGACTCCTTCTCCGGAGTCTTCTTCGCTGCTTGCTACATCTTCGTAATAGCTTTGGAAGTCTTCTTGGTAGTTTGAGTGATAGGAAGCTGGTGTTGACTTTGTGACAATTTCAGTGGTCAAGTCTGGTGTTTTCATTTTAGAATTGACGTGAATAATGCTGTAGGATTCTGGTGCCAGCACATGTCGGTTTATACTTTCGACTGGCGCTGTGTCTAGAATTTTCCAGATGTTTGCATTCAGGGGGTGCATCAGATGCACTTTATTGTAGATTGCTTTCCGCTGAATTCTTGTGAGCATTTTTATTTTGTGATTGGATTTTCCTTCGATTGATTTTCCTTTTCGCGAGATTGCGTCATGAGTTTGGAAAAATTCGATTTCGCGTTTTCTGAAGTCGAATGATATTTTATCAAAGTTATTGTGCATATCTTTCTGTGATAAAATTATGTGGGCAACGTCGTTAACTTCTCCGTCGGGCATCACGTTAAATTCGATTTCGTTCGTTAACATGTCGTCAATAACAAGTCGGGCTTTAAATTTTCCCAAAGCTTTACATTTTGCAAATACGCCTGTCAGTGTTTCGGTATCATCCGTGTCTAATTTGACCACACTTTTCAGAAGCTTTTTGTATGCAGAGTTTGAGCAAGTACTGAGTGCTGTGTTTCCGGTGTCTACGCAGCAGTTGATCGTTCTGTTTACGAATAGAAATTGACAGGCAATGAAAGGAAAGGTGTTCTTGCTAGTCGCTCTTGACGTCTGCCTAATGGTTTCTTCTTGGAAGTCATCAGAGGAATTTTCATCAGTTATGGTTCCTTCTGAATTCCATTCGTGGAGATTGTCTCCATCTTGGTTGGTTGTCAGCACATTAAGGTCAATGTTAATCTCAGGTTGCTTGTTGACTAGATTATCGTATGTGTTCTTGTTCAGAAAAATCAGGGGCTTGGTGCAGTATTTATCTTTTATAACGGCACATTTGAAATTGTAATCTTTTCGTTTTATGTCGGTGTGCAGAAAATACGGTGATCGTGGCAGGTTGTTTCTATGTGGATTGTCGACGTATCTTTTCAAGTCGAAAAATGTATCACATTCAATCATTCCGTTAAAGTTTTCCATGATATTACAATTGTCCATGTGATATTTGTGCAATGGTATATTTTTGTACAATCGTTTACGATCATTATTCTCATTCTCGTGGAGTTCGGGAACAAGGTCATACGGTAGTTTCATTATAATTTTTCTCATGTCGTGCCTCTTCATATCTTCACTCGATCTGATGTCTGGCCTAGACTCTATAATCAGTTGAAGTGCACTTTCAGTTATTAAATTTGGTGTCTCTTGCTCTGGTTCGAATGAACTGGGTTCAGGTATCGAACTCGCTGACGTAACAGGAGATTGTGGTCGCAGTATATTGATAATGTCTATTTCAATTTTTGTTCTGTCGTTGTCATTTAATGTCAGGTAACGTTTTGAGTCACCTAAATATTTTCCCTCAACTGTGACAAAAAGTGGTGGTAGTTTTGATGTTGACTCTGCTTTTGGTTGCGTTATTTGGGCGAAACTGACTCTTGAAGTTCTTGTGTTGATTTCCAGCCTTCCTTTCAGGTTTTGAGTGTAGAAGAAATTGTTTGAAAATGTTGAGTTGTTTATCATGGTTTCGACATGTTTAGAGTCGATGAACAAGCAAGGGTTTTTGATGCCTGATATCACCGTGAAGTGAATTGGTGTTATCCGGTTTGATCTGTGAACATCTGGGTTGTTATCGAACAGTTTCACACTGCCGATCATTTTGAAATCGAAGCCGTATTTGTCTATGATTCCTGTATCGTTAACTGTTATGTTGGGGATTTCTTCAACATTTAATTCGCCTGATGCAAACTCGGAGGCGCTCTTTGGTCCCATATTGCTGATATGTACTCGCTTGTTGCTTTCTTCGCACGGGACCAAATATTTGGCTTTACCTATTTTCAGCAATGCTTCATATGTGATGATGTTCGGTGTTGCAACTTGAAAGGGGTGGTATAACTTCTGTTTCGTTCCAAGTTCTGCATCATCGTTTTCCAGAATATGGATTTCGAGTCCACATTCTTTCGACTTAGTGAACAGCTGGAATCGATGGTTAGGGTAGCGGTGATCTATTGACATCACGTGTTTATATCTTTTGTCCAATATTTTGTCGTATGGATGTCGTTTTTCGTCCGTTTTCAAGTCAAACGGTTTTCTTTCCCGAATCATCTGCTTGGAATCTTCTAGAAAGGTCTCTGGAATGGTTGAGTTTTCTCCGCCGATTCTTATGATTTCTTCCACAACATCAATTATTTCAGGTTCAGCTTTGTTGTTATCTAGTTTTGGTTTGGTTTCAAGTTTCAGCGACTCGATGTTGTTGGTGAGGCTTGTTACTTGATCTTTATGAGTGGGCAGTTTTCTATCATTCTTCTCGGATTTCAGTTTGGCTTCTTTTGTTGCCAGTTTATAGAATTTATGGTATTCAACTTCATTTGGGTTTATTGGGTAAGGTGTTTTGTAGCATATAGACGGTGCAACCTTACTCAAACCAGAACTCGATTTCTTTTCTGAGCTGTTGTTGAACCATGAAAGATCGAGGTTTTGTAGAAATTTGGCTTCCAGTTCACGATATTCTGCTAGAAGTTTCAAATATCGTTTAATCGTCAATGAAAGTTGCTCTTTGTGATTGTCGGATTCTGCATGTTGACGCTCCAGAGTTTGCTTCAATGTATTTATATGGTCTGTTGAAGAGCTCTTTTGTTTTTCGGAACGTTGATAGTGGTCCGGGAGGGGTTTGAGGATGAATGTAGTGTTAACGAAGTTCAGAAGGTGTTCTCTTGGGAAACCGGCTGTTATGTCTTCATGGGAGAAACCTAGATTCATTATTCGTTGCATGTATTCATATGCGACTAGCGCACAGAACATAGTTTTGTCCAGTATCCTCGCTTTTGTTGGAGTGTTGTTGTAAATGATTGTTTTCACTGGACCAAGTTTGATTGCCAGTTCTGTGTTCTTTTTATTGTATAAGAACTTGTAGATTCTATCTCGATCGTCGATTCGGTTGAGTTCTTTTAAGTCAAACTTTTTGTGGTCATGTAGGGTTATTTCCCCATTTTCTAGGTTAGCTAGTGTTTCGTCCAAAATCACCATTTCTGGACATATTGAAGTGTATTTTATCAATTTGTCGGTAAAAATGGAGTCACTTTTGGTGACATCTTCGATTTTTAAATCTTTTCTATGACAGGTGCTTGAGTCGAAGTTTTCTGTGACGTGATAGCGATCCGCATCGATTTTTATCGTATGTTTTGTCTCCAATTCGACTTTAAGGTACCTGTCCTTTTTATCGACCTGAGTTTCGATTTCTGGGGATCCAGTCGTGATTATTTTGGAGAAGTTTTTAGTACCATGAAGAAATATGAGTTTGTCTTGGTAGTAGGTCTGGATTTGTGTTATAGTGTCCGAAGCTTTCTTATAGTTTGTACCGTGAGCTGCCATGATTTCGATATTAAAGCGTTTCATAATGAAAATCAATGTTTTCTTGTAGTCAGCTTTATTAAGGATTTTGATCGGGTGGATGTTTGCTCCAATAGCCATATATTCGAGTCTGGTGTTATGGAGCTTTGGAAAGGCTTCGTCTGGTTGAGTCATTACTTCTTCATAGCTGATTTGATTAGTAGTAGCGACCGTGTCCCTCGCAAACTCGCTGTCTATTAGTGTGAAAACTTCTTCCGACATAAAGTTTTCTGGTATGAAAGGCTGATGAATTATGGCGTCTTTCCGCACGTTTCCGTTTAGAATAACTGAAAGTTTGTCAGTATCTAAAGCTGTCGGGATTTGTGCTCCTTTAAACACGAATGGTTGGTGGGTGTTTTTGGGGTTTAGTAATGATCTATGCTTCAAACTTTCGAGCTGTTTCTTTCTGAATATTTTCAGCAAGTTTGATGCGGATTCTAGGTTGTATTTTGATCGCCATCGGAGTCCACCATGAAATAACTGTGCGTCGTTTATCTTCATAACGGCGACATTTTCTGGTAAACTTATGACTCGAAATCGCAGGTTTACGGTTTCTTTAGGTCTTGATGTTGCAATTTTTAAATTGATTGCGTGATTGCTGTGCAGGTAGACAATGTTATCTTTTGGTGTTCGAGTATCTGTATGATCGAGTAGGTTTTCAAAATTCAACTTGAATGTTTTCGTTTGGGCAATTTTCAGTTCCTTGTCGAACTGGTAAATGCCAAAAAGTTTGAGTGAATCGAATGAGATCAAGTTGTGGGCAGAGTTAGCGGTGAGTGTGGGTACTGTTACATGAGAGTACCCCCGTTTACCCGGGTCGATTATAATGTCAGTTTCAATTTGGCTGCTCAAAATTTCGACTTCATTGTCTGCTGGAGGATGGTGTTCCTCTGTTATGGTAGCTTCGAAAGTGTAGTCACATTCTTTGTGTGAGTGATGTGGGTTGAAATAGTTTGAATTCAACAAGAGGAAATTGTCGTATCCTTTTTCCACCATTGAATCTCTGAGTACGTGACATTTGAGGTAGGTTTTCTCGTAATTTCTGTATTGGACTGTTTTTGCACTGGATTTGCAAAACCTCTTCAGTTCTAACATGATGTAATTGTCTGTACTTTCTAATGTGAACATTGATTCGTTGTTGTTGTTTTTCATCATTATTCTTTCGGTTGATTTTAATAGCTTCAGTCTGTTTTCGTTTCTGTTGCTCAACGTTGAATTCTGGTGATGCGCCATAAGATTCTCGTAAGTTGCTCTTGTAATGGCTGCATCACAGTTTCCTGTTATATCTCGGATGTACGTGCTTGGGTTTGCATCTGAATCAGTTAGGTGCCAAGTGATGTTAATGTTTCTTTTCTCGTCTAAAACGCTAATTTCATGTTCCCAATATCGTTCTAGGGTATCGACGATTTCAGGTGGTTCAGTGAAATTATGTGTTTTCTCAGTGCCGATTTCTTGGCTCCATTCTTTGTGTTTAGTCAGATCTTGAGCGATGTAGGTGAATTTATCCTCGGCGTTCAGATTCTGGTCTAAGTTTTGCTGGTCTGCCGGTGCGTTTGAAATGTAATTTTCTGAGAACATTGTATCGTCCACTGCTATGACTCCGAAAAGTTGTTTTATTGAGTGCGGGCAATCGATCACGTAGCAGCGTATGTAGGAAATGTCTTCACATTTCAGTGATTTGCTTCTTTTTCGCACGCAGAGGGGAATGTAACCTGAGGCTGTTACTAGGCAACTTGACGCTGGTTTGCCCTCAAAGTTAACTTTGATTTCCATGTTTTCTTTACATTTCACGATGTGTTTGTTCAGTCTGAAAAGCATGTTCACTGTAGCCAGTTGCGATAGCGTTGCTTCTGTGATCACTGAGCTTATTCCAGTTGTACAGCGAACTTGGATCGTTTCGATGTGACTAAAAATCTTGGAACCATCTAAGCCGATTCCATGAATGATTTTTGAGTTTTTCATTCTTGGTGATTTGGGCGTCGAAGTTTCAAAATTTGAGTTTTTGATGAGTATGGATTCTCGATCTTCGTAGCATCGTTTCTTTGACGTATCGGTTATTCGGTAATCGTAAAGTTGTTGAGATTCCTGGTTATCTGTGGGATCGGATTCATGATTATCATCTGTCCCGTCTTCTGTGTCGTCTTCATCTGAGCTTAGAAGAGGGTGGGATTCGTCTGAACTTTCGGAATCACTTGTATCACCTGACTCGTCTGTAGCGTGTTCACGTCTGTAAGTGTGCATCGTTCGCATCTGGTTCTCATCGTAGTCTGCCATGGCTACTTCTTTTGCGGCTTTCAGTCTTGTGAAAGCATTTTCACGTTTGCTATTTGCGTTTCTGTAGATTCGTATTGCCTCAGCGTACTCTCTTTGTACCTTAGCTCTTTTGTCTTCCAGCGAAATTGTTTTCTTCGCTGTCCTTTTCATTTTCCCGGGCCAATTCTTATTTTTCAATTTCGAATTGTGGGGTGAATTTATTTGTTGCGGTTTCGGATATTGCAAGTTGTATTCATGAGAAGATTTAATCAAACCGTCCGGTGGTCGATTGTAGCAGTTGCTTTTAACGGCGTCGGCATAAGTATATGAGTTCGGTACTGGCGTTTTTTGATCTACCATGTCCTCAAAACCTGGGTAGTTTCGCGTCACTTCAGCGTACGTCGGTTGGTTTCCGGTGAGGTTGTCCTTGAATGTGGCCATGTCGTTTTTAGTACATGATTCAAGCATATTATGGTTTTCGAGTTGTTTTAGCAGTTCTTGTTTTTGGATAGGTTTGTCGTAATAATCCAACGCTTTAGCACAGTAAAGATCCTTATCTGCTAAGAGTATGGACTTGAGTTCGTTTCTACGGCGTCCCATTTCATCGATGTCTGTGAACAGTTTTCTGTTATTTAGTTTTTCAAACTGTGTAGATTCTCTGCGTAAAAGTTCGTTTGCTAGTGATTGGATTTTCGTGAAATCCGATGGGTTCCGTTCGTACTTTTTATTTATTTTGTAAGTGAGGCTTACATTTGGATTAATTAAGCAAGTGAATTCTGGTATTCTGTAGGTATCATTTTTGAGCTTAATAATCTGATTGGTTGGAGGTTTTCTCCATTCGGTCATGTGATATTCTTTATTCGATTCGTCATATGAATAGGTAGTAGCAAATCTGAAATCTGGATATGTCTCTTTTGTCCAAATACAGTCGTCGTTTTCAGATGCCAGACTGATTATGTGTTCCACATTTTGGTACAAATTTTTCTCTTTCAAGAGGTGCTGGAGGTTTGTTTTGTGACTATCTGACAGTTTCTTGTAATGTGATAGTCCACGTTTGAGATCATCCTGATCTTCTTGGAGCTTTTGTGAATCCGGTTTTTGTGAATCCGGCCTTTTTGTGGTATCAGTGATGTTTACTTTGAAATTTTGCGTTTGGACATATTTTTGATTATAGACAATGCTTGAACTAGGTAATTCTTTGATAAGTTCTTCGGTCCTGTCATCGAGTTTTTCCCAATTGTTCTTTACAGAGCACTCTGCACAGGCGAGTTCTTTTGCCAGAAGTGCTAAAAAATTCATGGGTGCGTGCTTTTCAAAGCGTTTGCTGACGTCGAATTGTTGTGTGTAATCGAACCGCTGGATATCTTCTTCGTTGTATTCTAAAAAGAGACCTCCACCTGGTGCGTTCATCACATTTGTGTTTTCATCAATTTTTCTCCATTCGGTGCTTGTATAGCCGTCAGGTTGATAATGGATTGTGAGTTTTCTGTTCCAATTCGGGTGGTATTCGCGCTGCCAAGTTTTCAGTCCATAATTGTTTTTAGAAGACCCGGAGTTTGTTTCGTTTGCGAGGTCTTCAGGTGCTTCTGGTGTAGGCATGGTTTTCTCTGTGTGGACTGCATTGAAAACAGGGCGTTTTTCGACTATGGTTTCATCGTCAGAGCTATCGCTTGATGATGAGCTTGTATCTGTTGAATCTGATGACGTATCTGATGTGGATAGATCGTTGTCTCCTGGAGTGATTCTTCGGAAAAGATTGCTAGTAGAAGAATCTTCCGAGAAGGTGTCTGATTGCGAATCTTCGTCTTCGTAATCTAGAACGAAGCCCGAAGGGTCAGAAAATGTCGATGGTTCGTCCATGAATCTGACTCTTGCATCATTTTCGTCACTATCGAAATTCAGTTTGTTCAAATCTATATAGTTTGCGTCGTTTTCCACTTCCTCTCCGTTTCTTCCGAAAAACCTGACAACGCTGTCATTTTGCGTGACATTCTTGAAGCTTTTGATTCTTGAGCTCAATTTGTCTCTGCCTTTCGCTAGGGTTTTCCTAGCACTGTTAAGTTTTCGGCTGACAGTGGTTTTAATGCCTCTTTTTATCGGTAAACAGTCACGTAAATTTCTGGTCATTCGATCTTGTGACCTGTATGGTCTTTGTTTGAAACCGCTCGAGTTGTTGCCGTATGCTCTGGTCGGATAAGTTTTGATAAACGAGCGTCCGCTATTTCCGATCTGATGGCGTCTAGTTGGTAATCTCGCTGCGTTTCGATTTTTGTTGAATTGGTTGAAATTTGAGGTTTTTGTCATTCGAAAATTGGAAGTGGAACCCTTGTTACCTCGATTTGTGTTAAATCGGTGTTTATTTTGTCCAAATCGAGTAGATGTATTTGAGTTCCGAGGACTTGTGTATGAATCAATCTGTGGCGTGGGGTTGTAACGTTTTACAAATTGATTGTTTCCACCGTCGCGGTTGTATCTAGGATTCGAATTGTTCAATCGGTTAGATCTGTCGCCGAATGGTTTTGGTCTGTTATTCGAGAACGAATTTCGGCCTGACCATTCTTTTGAATGGTTGTTGTTTGTGTTTGGTGATTCAGGATTGGACGGGAATTTCAGGCCTGGCAAATAATCGGATTGGGCCATCAAATGCCGTTTTCTTTCGTAAAATGTGTCTTTTACCTTTTTTATCATGGCCGATCTAACGTTCGGTGGTCTTTGAAGTAGTCGGATTCTCTCAACTTCTCTTTGCATTTTCTGTTTGATTGCTGTGAGTGCACAAAATGAGTGCTTTGAACTGCCACAGCCTTGACATTTATCGACTGCTGATTGGCCTCTCATAGTATGTGTTCCCGTCGTCCTTATTCTGCGATGTTCGACCAAAGGTTTATTGGTCATGTTTTGTTTTCGGTAAATCGGGGTTTGTCTATACGCGTGTAGAGTGTCTGTGATGTGCTCCATGAACACTTCTAGCGGTACGTAACCCATAGATTTCTTCTTTTTATCCCTAAATGTGATCAGGCTTTGTGACAGAAACGTTGCAAAGTGGGCGTCACTCAATCCCATTATGAATTGTTCTTCGATTTGAGTGATTGTTGATCTCATTTCTTGAGGGATGGAACCGTAATCTTCTGTTGTAATCTCGTATGCTATCAACAAGTCGAGTTCGAGGCGTTTTTTGTATTTATCGACAGTTTCATCCTTGGTTTGTTTGAGGTTTGAGATGAGTGCTTGTTTGTAGCCTGTTCTCGCTCTTTCCATTGGACAGTCCACTGCTTCGCTAATAGTTTCAACGAGTTCAGTTAGATCTCGGTTCAATATTTTACTGGTTTTCGTTCTGCGTTCATCTTCGATGAATCTTTCAAGTTGATCGTCATTTAGTAGTGCTTTTATCAATGATGACCATGCTTTTGAGTATAGGAATGGATTGGTGCATTCTATCATTGTATCGGCTAGGACGATGTTATTAGCCAGTGTATGCATCTTTTTGACTGCGTATTGATAATAGCTGCCTTTCCTGCTACCGTGCCAGCGGTGTTCTTTACAGTGTGTCAGTGCTCGCTGAAAAGGTTCCGATTCTCGTTTGAATTTTTCGAGCTGGGTATGGTGACCAGCTATCGGCGTTATTCCAAGCATAGCTCGTTCAATTTTTCCGAACTCCTTTTCTTTCTGCTTAGTATAACGTTTACCCTTCGAGTCGACCACTGTAACGTCGAGGTAGCAGTCTGTGAATAGCCTCGGATTATTTTTCTGGTCTTTTTCCAGAACTCCTAAATCTAATTTGCTTATGACTTGCGAGGTGATAACTTTCATATCCAAATTGTTTTCAGCGATAATTTCTTCTTCGGAGCTCGATTCGTACTCTTCAGCTTGGTGGATTCTAGCAATCGCTTCCTTTTTATCGCCGGCTATTCCGCTTTGGATCAAAGTTTTAATTTTTTTGTTAGTTTCCTCTTTTGCGATGTCATCAACTGTCTTGTTCTTGTTTTTCTCCTTACGTTTGACTTTTCTTGAGGTCACGAAGTGTTCGTCATCTGAGTCCGATTCGTCGCGGGAGGGTTTCACACTCAGTAGAGATATGAGGTCTGCGATGCTGACGGAGTTGATGCTAGCGTTTTTCATTGCGTCCAGCTCGCTCCTTTTCTTCAGTTTTTTTGTGCCTTGGGTACTTTCTATCCGTTCTGGCTCATCTTCACATGAAGATTGTAACAGAGCGGCTTTATTTTTATCGCTTTTTCTTGAAGTTACCGGGGACAAGCCCAAGTTAGGCAGAGTTCGTGTTTTAGCCGTTTTGTTTGCATTTTCAACAATAGTGAGTTCGCTCAGTTGTTTCATTGATGACTCAAGTGGTGTTCGAACGTTTTTGTAGAAGTTGCTCAGATTGCTGAGCGCTGGGCCAGTTCGCCTGGTTTTAGCAGCATCTTCCTTCACCGAATTTTTGATGTTTTGCAGCCTTTCTTCGAAATTCAGGATTTTCTCAATCGTTGGTGTTATTGACAAATTAAGACACTTCGCGCTGAGGAACGCGTTCGGTGAGTCTTCAGTCAAGGTCTTATCGAGGTCCAATGTTTTTTCTAGCGCTTCAGTGATCTCAGATATATCTGCAAGACTGAATAGATTTTCTGTTCCTGGCAGTCCAGATTGTTTGAATTCCTCGATGAGTTCTCTGTATCTGGTTTCGGACAATGATTCGTCGATCAAAAGTTTAACGTTGAGTGGGACCAAGTCATCGATCGAGTTCGCTGATTTTAGCTGATGAGCTTTCGTTCCCACCGTAGTTAAGTTTTTCAACAGGTCAAGTGGGTAGAGGTCTGTCGTTGCGCTTTCTTCGACGTTTGTTGTGATTTTTGAATTCAGATTCTCGGCGAACTGAGAAGAAGAGTTGAAGGTTGAGCACGCTAAGGCTTGGTTCCTGCTTTGATTCCAAAATTGGTTCGTTGACATAAATTTGTGGCTCTCTTTGAATGAGCTCACTTTCATTAGGTCAGTGTTGAAGGATCTTAGTTTTTGATTCGGGAATTCCAATTCAAAATTCGTGTCGCAAAATGACTTTTTGCGGTTGACTGGTGTCGAGTAGTCTCTCAGCGTCTTTGCTGATTGTTCAATATCAGCATAATCTATAGAGCTGCATCCAAGTGATTCTAAACTCTCATCGATCGCCAAGGTCTGGATTGATCTGATTTCCCTCAGAATTTTAACATATCTGCTTGGCGAAACGTTTTCCGATAAGCTAGTTATTGACTGCATTGCGGCGCTTAACAGATCAAGGAACTGGTTGTCGTTTCGTCGGACGTTGTCGCAGCCATGGATCTCAAGTGGCAGTTCGAGCGCTGTAAGGTCGCTCAATTCGTTCTTCTTGTTGAGTATGTTTTTTATTTGTGGTATTATCAGCAATTCGACGGGAATCCTGATTGCTATTAGTGAACATTTGGTGTGGTCTGAGCCCGTCAAATAGTTCTCGTCGTTGATGTTTCCGTCGCAGTTCGACGCTATTTTCCCGCATTCTGTAGCCAATGAGTTTGACAGTCTGATTTGGTCGTTTCTATCTTGAATGGCTATTATATTTCCTTTTGTTTGATCGAACCAGTAGTACACTGGCTTTCCATCTTCCGTGGTGTACATTTTCCGAGCACTTAAAGCGGTCAGGTGTCGGGTTTGATCTCGGTCGTTCAGCTGTGAAGTCACGGCTGGAATCCAGATATTGTTGTAGGCGCCATGCGTCGGCGCATCATTACCCATAGATCTGAATTGTTTCGTTATCAAATTTTGTTCTTTGTTAGATTCCCGTTCTACAAGTTTAGTCATGATTACAGATTCGGTCGCCTCCATAAGTTCCATGACCAGAGGTTTGCCCTCTGATAATTTCGGTGTGTACGTTGGGATTTTTCCACTGCATTCCAGTGATGAAATTGCAAGGCATTGTTCCGATATTTTGAGGGGGAATTCGCTTGGTTGATGGGAGTCAAACCAATAAGTGGATATAAGCGTTAGGTTTTTATAGTTTTTTGTAGCTAGGCTCCGGTAGGCTTTTACCAAGCTAGGATATCCGATTGGGTCATAATTTGAAGGGAGGATGTGGCTAGATACCTCGTCGTTGATATTTTCTAGCAGTGATTTCATTTCTTTTGAATTTATCAAATTTTTGACCATTTTCATCGTTTTAGGGAAGTTAAGTTGGTAGTGGGTTTCTAGGATGGTTAGTTTTCCGATTCGTGTGTCAGCTTCTTCGAAGTAAGCTGCCACGTACGCATTCACTCTCGAGTGGTGCAGTGTGATTTCTTTTAGTAAAGTTGGCCAATCAAATTCGATTGAGGCCGCCCAGCGAAGTAAGTCTTCCGTTTCCACCGGTATTAGTTCCTTACTTTCTGGTTCATTTGACATGATGTCAAACAGGACATGTTTATTCCTTTCGTTGATGTTTGCCGCTGTATAAAAGGCGGTCAATGCATCCCGGATTTCGTTTTCGTTGTCTCCGTTCAATTTGCTCCGGGTTTCTTTTTCGTCGTAACTAGTGAAATTTTTCCAGTCTTGCGATGCCATTTTGTGAATCTGCTTTTTGTAAGTATTGCGTTAATATTTGGTTTTTTTTTTTGGAGGAAGGGGGATTAGTTGGATGTGTTAAACGTGATGAGCGTGTGAATTATATTTAACAATTAATTAATTTATAATTGAAATGTCAAGTTATGAAGAAGAGTGGACGAGTGTGATAGGTGTGGAAACTTACAGAAAGTGACTTTCAGATAAGGATTTATATTATTTATGTGTGGGTGGTTTTAATCACTGAAAAATGGATTCAGTTGAATTTTGTGTGAAAGTGATATCTGAATTCTATTTTTGGTTGGAAGTCAGTTGTTTGTTTGTTAGTTGATTTTACTATGATGTTTTAAATCGTGTGAGTTTGTTTTAAAGCGGTGTTGTCAGCTTTGGCGCGGTTTTAGCGCGTTTGAGTTTTATAGTAAACTTTAGACTGTGGTCCTGAAAAGGTCCGGTTTAGAACTGTATTCAATTAATTGCTGGAATTTATTGGTTTTATACAGAGGTTTTATAATTTTTAAACGTTAGAATATTGGTATTCGATTAGTTTAAGCTTGGAGAATTGATAGGTGTGGTTTGTATTGTAATAGTTTTTAGAGTGAACTTTTACGAAAATTTGGGTCTCTTTTATACCAAATTTTCGTGGGTAATGGGAGTATTTTCCCGCGTCCAGCATTTTTCCAAAGGTAATTTTCTTTGTATTTCAGTTATTTACTTATCTTAATTTGTTATCAAGTCCAGGTTCTTTCCCTGATATCGCTGAAAACGTTCGTAACGAGTGCAGTGGCACTTATTCCATTTTAGAATGTGGAATTGACAGAGGGTGTTAAATGCCCCCTCTGCTTTTGTTGAAACGCCTTATATTCTTCTATTTTTGAGCTTGACTTGGTTTAACACTTTCAACTATCCTTATTTTTCGACCAACGTTAAAGTTTTTTTCGCAAATATTTCATTTAAAATTCAGGCAGCGCTCGTCTAGCGTCGGGTGTTTGTAGGAAGAATTGAGTATAAAGGTGGCCACCAGTTCAATCTTTCGAACACCCCCTCTGCTTTTGGACTAGCGCCTGACGTACGATTTTTAATTAGTTAGCAGATTATGGCGAACTGTTCAGGTAAGTTATCCTATTTTGTTTTATTTATTGACACGCGTGTTTTTCTTAATGTGTTTTACTTACATTCTATCTTGTACCATGGTTTTGTTTTATTCTCTAACTTGAGTAAAAATGCTCCGTTCATCGGTCGGCATGCCTAATTAGGCCAGGGCTGTTTGGAAATTGTCCAAATTAAAAACTGCAATCGAGTCATTCCTGTTTTCAACGCGCTCGGTGTACACCCGGGCATGTGTGCGTTTGTTCAGTATACTTTGTTGTTTCCTTGATTCTGTTCAAGTTCATCGTTCACGTTTATTGTGTGACGGCTGCTCCAATTATTTTGTTTATTTTTCAATGTATTTATTTTCACTTTGTTTGAATTGAAATAGGGTTCGCCGCTGTCTCTTTATATTCAGGTTAAAGTGTGGAGTCTATTCACTTTTCAGCACTTTGTGTGTATGTGTTTGTGATTTTGATAAGCGGGGCCCGCTCGTAACGGGTCTGGTAAATATTTCGGCGTTTGTTTTCAATCGGTTGCTTATATTCGGCGTAAAGGGCCGGCTGCTCATGTTTCTTTTATATTCAGAAGAGAGAGAGAGAGTGATGAGGTTCGTTCGTAACGGGTGTGGTGAAATTTGTGTAAAAACTGGGATTTCACAAGTGTGAGATGGACGCGAGTTCAGGAATTTCTGAGTTTTCGGGCGTGGACATCCGCGAAAAAAATCGACTTTTTGTGTGTGAGATGAGTGAAAATCTGCGAAAAAATCGACTTTTTGTGTGTGAGATGAGTGAAAATCTGCGAAAAAATCGACTTTTTG
>Ga0115005_10002293_pt1 | contig 15319 bp, 11 predicted proteins | sample ArcOceMetagenome_FD_87163 | JGI IMG/M metagenome (GOLD analysis project Ga0115005, IMG submission 87163) | Marine eukaryotic phytoplankton communities from Arctic Ocean - Arctic Ocean - Greenland ARC118M Metagenome | ecosystem: Environmental > Aquatic > Marine > Oceanic | place: Arctic Ocean... | reverse complement strand
GATGTGGGTTATGGCGCTAACTGGGACGAAGCCCACTAGGTTTTGGTTGACGCGTTTAGGGCTGTGTATCCGCGCTTACTCGTCTAGTAGCCATCACAGCATATTTTGACGGGTTTTCTGAAGGCAAAAAAAAGCCTGATCGCCATTGGGGGAGAACGATCAGGCAGGAATACCTTCGGGTTCTTGGGGAGAGACCGAAGGATTGTAAAGCTTTCGCAATACACATCGGAGAACTTGAAAATAAGACACAACAAAACTTATTAAGTTCATAGCTGAGATTAGAAGAGCTCAGCCAATTTGCCAGCTCTGTTACAAAAAACTTATCCACACTCCCCTGCTCCCGTTACATTAGGGGTTAGCAAGTGCTACTAAAAATGGCATAAAAAAATAAAAAACCCTCAGTTTATTCGCACTTACGTGCCAATACACAATATTGACAAAATACATGCTTGCCCGCAGTCTTGCGGGCCTAAGCCCAATACAATAATAATGATCAGGCATCCACATGTGGTTACGCGCTTCTACTGTTTTCTCTTTGGCCCTCGTTAGCCAGCTTTCACTTTCTCAAACCCTTAATTTCCCAGGTGATATGTTGTCTGCTGGGCAGCAACACGCCAAGACAGAAGTGTCTGTGTCGGATTGGTATGCCGGTGGCAATTATATTGATGACGCAAGCGTCGCGGCCATCGATGATCTCGACCGCGGTATTGTCGATGCTCGCGGTAAGGGGTATGGCTTCTTAACCCAGCTGACCTACATGATGGGCCTGAGCTCTGATTTGAATCTAGGGTTACGCTACGGTTATGTGTATGAGAAGTCTAACGGCAGTATTGATGGCGACAGTGGCAACAATCTAGAAGGAAATTGGGTCAATGAAGGCGGCACGGAGCTAAGCGTTTTAGCCAATATGCGCGTGAATGATTTAGCCATTTGGGAGAATGAAATTCAGCTGCCAATTTGCAGTGGTTCATCGGCGGTGTGTAAAACCCGCTTAGCGGCGCCTCAAAACAGCCAGCAATCAGGTCGCTCAGGTGGCCAAGGTCAGGGCTTTCTTGCCATAAAAACCGGCCTGGCGGCCAATTGGTTTACGGAAATGGATACCCATTTTCTTGGTCGTGTTTATACCTCGGCGGCCTTATCGGACAAGGTAGATGGCGAGAAAGTCTCTGCACCGATTACCTTTGGCGCAAGTTTCGGCACGATCATGCCGCTGCAGCTGCATCATCAGTTAACGGGGACCTTATCGTTAGATTACATGCTGGATTATTCGGCGTATTCCACACAAGTTCAAAGTAAGGTGGATTACTCCAGCCAGTCTCGTGTGAGCTTTAAAACAGAATACTTATGGGATGTGTTGAATAATGTACAGGTTCGCCCGTTTGTGGACTTGGCGGTTGTACAGCGCCCTTCAGAGACGTTTCGTGTGCGCGTATCGAATACACAGCGGGCACCCAGGTAACGTTTGGTGCCCAACTGAGTGCTGCGTTCTAGTCTTCGCTTAGATCATCTTCTGTTGGTGTGGATAAAAAGGCACTGATTTGCTTTTGTAGCTCGTCGGTGCCTTCTTTTTTCAGGGATGAAAAGGTTTGCACCGTCAGTAAGTCACCCATGCGCTCCATGGTTTTTTTGACTTTAAGGCGCGTACTTTGAGCCGGGCCACGCTTTAGTTTGTCGGACTTGGTCAACAAGATATGCACCGGCATTTGAACGTCCAGTGCCCAATCACACATCATGATGTCGAATTCAGTCAGTGGATGGCGAATATCCATGACTAAAACCAAGGCTTTTAGGCTTTGGCGGTCTTCTAGGTATTCAGACATGTTCTTTTGCCATTCGCGTTTCATGCGATCAGGCACTTTCGCAAAGCCATAACCGGGTAGATCCACAATGCGGATACCAGGCTGGATTTCGAAAAAATTAATCAGCTGAGTACGACCAGGGGTTTTACTGGTACGTGCCAATTTATTTTGTTGAGCTAAAGTATTAAGAGCACTGGATTTGCCTGCATTGGAGCGGCCTGCAAAAGCGACTTCAACCCCAGTATCATCGGGACATTGCTTTAAACTTGGGGCGCTGGTGATGAAATGCGCCTTTTGAAAGTTGATCTGAACTGGGTTCATGTGGCCTTTACTGCTATGGGTCAAGTTGTAAGTGGGTTAACTTTGGTTATAATGCCACAAATTTTATGTGGACCTGTAAACCAAATTTAATAATTGGTACGGAGAGAGCGCCATGAAAAAGGTACTAGGATTAACAGCTGCACTTATTTTGTCAGCTTCTGCTCAAGCGTTTGATGTTGAGGCTAAGTATAACCAAGCTTGCGCCGCTTGCCACGCAGTAGGTGTGGCGAACGCACCAAAAGCGTTTGATCCTGCTGCTTGGGCTCCCAGACTGGCCACTGGCATGGACACACTGGTAGCAAGCGTTAACCAGGGCAAGGGGGCTATGCCACCTAAAGGCCTTTGTATGGATTGCTCCACTGATCAATTTAAAGCTTTAATCAAATATATGAGCAAAGCGAAATAAACTAATTTCATTCGTATTTAAGGTAGTGATTCATGAAAAACTTGGCAATTAGCTTGATGTTGTCTTTGGGTTTGGTAGCTGGCGCTCAAGCAGGCGACGCCCAAGCAGGGAAAAAAATCGCAGGTGCATGTGCCGCCTGTCACGGTCAGGATGGCAACAGTGCAGCACCAAGCTTCCCTAAAATTGCCGGCTTAGGTGAAAAATACATCCTTAAGCAATTGATGGAATTCAAAAGCGGTGATCGTGATAACGCCATCATGAAAGGCCAAGTAGCGGCTTTAAGCAACGAACAAATGGCGGATCTAGCCGCGTACTTCGCAGGTAACAAGCGTACTGTGGGTTATGCGAAAAGCGACCAAGTTGAGTTAGGCGAGAAAATCTACCGTGCAGGTAACATGGCAACAGGTGTACCGGCTTGTATGGCGTGTCATGGCCCGACCGGTCAAGGCATGGAAGCTGCTGGCTTCCCGGGTCTTGGTGGTCAGCACAGCGACTACATCAAGTCTCAGCTAGTGATGTTCCAAGAAGGCAAGCGTAACAACGATGCCAGCGCGGTGATGCGTGATATCGCAGGTCGTATGTCGAATAAAGAAGTGGCAGCTGTTGCCGCTTATATTCAAGGCCTACACTAGGGTCTAGACTGCTGAATTGTGGTTTAACCCGCGCAAAGCACACGCCTTAAAAAGAGCTTCTTATGAAGCTCTTTTTTTATGCCTACATTTCTCAATATTGTCTGTGTTAATTGCCCGTATTAAGGGTGATATTCTTCATAGGCCTTCCAAACTCACTGCGTTACCTACTTTTACCGTCTGTATTTATCCAAGTGCTAAGTCGTGACCCCAGCACGGGCGTCTTCTCTCAAGTATTGCCTGATCTGGGCTGTTTTTTGTCTAGCTAGCCCCTGAATAATCAAAAACCGTCTAGGCTTAACAGGGTATGACATTGAACGGCTGAATTGCCATGTAAGGCCCTAGAAACCCTTAGTGGTTTCGATTTAACGCTTGAGTATTTGAGCTTATATGAATGCTTTGATCACCCCTAGGACACTGCTTGTTGCTGCCCTGTTAGCGGTGTTGGGCTATGCCGGTAACTATCTTGCGCTGCCCATTGCTTATGGTGTGTCATTTATTTTTGGCAGCATTTTTAGCATCATCGCGATTGTGCTCTTAGGTGGCTGCTGGGGGGTGATGGTTTCCATCATTGCGGCCAGCTATACCTTTATTTTATGGAACCACCCTTATGCCATAATCATTTTTGCCATGGAGGCATTATGGATTGGGCTTGCGTTGCGACGAGGTTATGCAAACCTCGTTTTTATCGACGCGCTTTTCTGGTTATCTTTAGGTTGGATATCCGTTGTGGTGTTTTACGGCGCCATCATGGATTTAGGCGCGCAGTCTGTTTTGATGATCGGGTTAAAGCAATCCATTAACGGGTTGTTTAATGCGTTAATCGCTAACCTTATCTTGTACATCCCCTTCATCCGTAAGCAGGCTAGATACGCGTTCTCTACCTACACCTATAAAAACATGATGTTCAATGCCATTGCGGTGTTTTTGATGGTGCCCACTTTGTCATTATTGCTATTCGATAACTACCGAGAAAATATCGCACTCAATAAAGAAGCCGCGAGCAAAGTACAGGCAGAAACGTATCAATTAACAAATGAAATATCGCAATGGGTAGGTAGTTACCTTAATGCTGTGGCCAATGTGAGCGCCTTACCAGACGAATTCGGTTTACGCTCCACCCGCTCGCTTCAAATGCAGCTTGCACGTATTACCGAATTATTCCCCGATTTTATGAATGTTTATATTGCCAATGAGGACGCCGTCACCATTGGCTTTTACCCGCCGGTGAATGACAAGGGTGAATCAACGATCGGGCTTAACTTTTCAGACCGACCTTATTTTCAGAGGATGGCGCAAGAAGGTGAGCCGGTTGTCTCGGATGTATTCATGGGGCGTGGCGGTACGTCTAAACCCATTATTACGTTATCGGTTCCGGTTATGAAAGGGAATGTTCTTTCTCACTTCGCCTTAGGGGCGGTTGACTTACAACAGATCCAAAAGAATTTAATACATCATGCCAACAAGTATGGCCTGCGTGTCACATTAATTGATAGCCGTACCAAGGTGATTATCTCCACTGATAATGAGAGAAAACCATTGCAAATATTACCCAAGCTGGATGATCAAAAACTCGAGACGGACATTGAAAACGTATTTTTATATGTGCCGAACAAGTCAACAAACGTCTCAGCTATGAAAATTTGGAAAGGCGCATCTTATTTTTCAAGTACGCCAATTGAAAAAACAGGTTGGACATTGCAGGTGGAATATCCGTTAGCACCTATGCAATCGACGTTATATGCCTCAGCAATCATAGGGCTATCTGCGGTCGCTATTTTGTTTATTCCTTTGTTATTCATTGCGCTTGCTTTGAGTAATTTACTGACGCGACCCTTGCAAAGATTAGCGAATATTTCAGTCAACTTGCCTGATCGTTTAGACAGTGGCCAGGAAATAAAATGGCCAGAAAGTAATATAAGAGAAGTGGATCAGCTGGTTTCGAATTTTAAAAATGCATCCTATGCATTAGCAGGAAAAATTGGCACCTTAAATAATCGCCTATCACTGGCCACCGACTCTGCCGGTATAGGTGTGTGGGACTTCAACGTTAAAGACAATATCTTAATTTGGGATGACTGGATGTACATTGTATACGGCACCAATAAGGAGGACTTCTCTGGTGCTTATGATGCGTGGCGCAACGGTTTACACCCTGATGACCGTGCCCGTTGTGAAGCCGAATTACAAGAAGTATTGGAACATGGAAAAGAGTTTGATACTGAGTTTCGAGTCATATGGAAAAATGGCGAAGTGCACTATATAAAGGCCAATGGTCAGGTTCAGCGGGATGCGCAAGGTAATGCAGAGCGTATGATTGGCATCAATTATGATATTACGGAGCGCAAGGAATCCTTCGAAAAACTCCAACAGGCGTTAGAAAAAGCCGAAGTGGCAAACCAGGCTAAAAGTGAGTTCTTGGCCAACATGAGCCATGAAATTCGCACACCTATGAACGGTGTGATTGGCATGATTAATCTATTACTTCGAACAAATCTTAACGATAAACAGCTCAATTATGCGCAAACCGTCAAATCCAGCGCTGAGTCGTTACTGAATATTATTAATGACATTTTAGATTTCTCTAAAGTGGAAGCGGGTAAGCTGCAATTAGAGCCCATCGACTTTGATTTTCATCAAATGATGCATGAGTTTGAGTCCATTATGTCGTTTCGTACGCAAGAGAAAGGGCTGTCATTAATCTGCCCTGTGCATAATGAAGCGGCATTTTGGCTGCACGCCGATGTGGGCCGCATTCGCCAGATTATGATTAATATTGTGGGTAACGCCATTAAGTTTACCGAGCAAGGTGACATCAATATTTCATATGAATTGAAGCCACAAGAAAACAACCAGACCCAATTACGCGTCGAAGTCAGTGATAACGGCATTGGCTTAAGCGAAGAACAGCAGCAACGACTGTTTGATCGCTTTAGCCAAGCGGACGGCTCGACCACTCGTCGCTATGGTGGCACCGGTCTTGGCTTAGCCATCAGCAAACAATTGGTGGAGCTGATGAATGGTGAGATCGGGTGTAAAAGCACCCTAGGAGCAGGTTCCACGTTTTGGTTTTCTGTCATCCTAGATAATGGCAAACAACCGGTTGTAGGCGACACCATAGAGATGGACGTCAGTGCAACTGATAGTACAGAAGATACGGCTGCGTTAGACCCAGCCCAGGCCATGCAAACCAACCACAGTGAAGCGATAGCGCAATTCTCTGGTCGCGCTTTGGTGGTTGAAGATAATGCGGTGAATCAATTAGTGGCACAGTCACAGTTAGAAGACTTAGGCATGGTGGTTGAGCTGGCCGATAACGGCAAGATCGCGATTGAAATGCTTGCGCATCAGCGCTATGACTTGGTGTTTATGGACTGCCAGATGCCCGTCATGGATGGTTTTGATGCCAGTGGGGTCATTCGTGACTCGCAGTCCGGTGTATTGGATCATCAGGTGCCGATTATTGCCATGACCGCCAATGCCATAAAAGGCGATAAAGAAAGATGCATTGCCGCCGGCATGAATGATTACCTGTCCAAACCGGTGGATTCAGACAAGCTCGCGCTGATATTAAAAAAATGGTTAGCAAGGGCTTAACAAGGGTAAAATCGTTGGCGGTGGATGTTAAAGGGTTTATCTCATGTGCTTTTTAAGCGTAGATTAATAAATTAAACGGAACTTAACCCAAGGCCCTTGTTCAAAACCCCCTCTCCTATTAGGCTTAGCGCCAGATATTTAAACTGATTGATACAACACCAAGGATTTGTATATGAAATTGCGCAACCTTGCCTTAACGGCTGTGCTCATGCTGACCGCAGCACTAAGCTATGCTGAGCAATATGTAGCGGGTCAACATTATAAAGTGTTAGCCAATACCACCTTGCCTCGTGACCCCGCCAAAATCGAAGTAGTTGAAGTGTTTTGGTATGGCTGTGGACATTGTGACCACTTCGAACCAACTGTGCAGGCCTGGAAAAAATTCATTCAAGCCGATGTGGACTTCTATCAAGTGCCTGCGCAATTTAGCCGTCAGTGGAAAATTCACGCAGAGCTGTTTTATTTAACGCACGCGCTTAAAGTGAACGATAAAGTGCATCAGGCTATTTTTAATGCCATTCACAGACAGCGTAATCCGTTACTGGATAAAGATGATCAAAAAGCCTTCTTAGCCCAATATGGTGTCAGTGAGGCGGATTTTGATAAATTTGATGACTCATTTGGTGTGCGTCGTCAGCTAAAAATGGCGGACCAAATGGTGCGTACTTGGGCCATCAGTGGCGTACCGGCTATCATCGTGAACGGCAAATACCTAGTGAACGCCAGCTCCGCGGGCGGTGAAGAAAACGTGTTCGATGTGGTTAACTACCTAGTCGAACAAGAGCGTAAAGCACTGAAGAAGTAACCATGTTTAAACGGGGTGCTGCGACTAAACCATTAGGCTGCTTGCAGCTGGCGGATTTCCAGTCACACAGCCCCGACACGCTCAAACTGCTCAGTTTCAATATCCAAGTGGGTATTGAAACGGGCAGTTACCATCACTACCTCACCAAAAGCTGGCAGCACTTCCTCCCCCTTTCTAAACGCAAGCTCGCCTTAATGCGCATTGCGCAAACCATGTCGTATTTTGATTTAGTGGCCATCCAAGAAGCGGACGGCGGCAGTTTTCGCTCTGGTTTCATTAACCAAATCGAATTTCTCGCCCGCAAAGCGGGTTTTCCATTTTGGTTCCAACAGCTAAATCGAAATCTCGGGCCCGTGGCTCAGCACAGTAACGGCGTGTTGTGTCGGAATAAGCCCAGTCGGGTTGTGTTGCACAAACTCCCTGGGATCTTGCCGGGTCGTGGGGCTATCTTCTTATACTTTGGTGAAGGCCAAGATGCCCTGTTGGTGGTTGTCATGCATCTGGCCCTAAGCAAAGGCGCACAGAATCGCCAGCTAAGGCATATTCGTCATTTGATTGGGATGCAAAAACAGGTGGTCTTGATGGGGGACATGAATACCCACGCAGAGCGCTTACTGAGTTTGAGCCCACTTAAAGAATTGGATCTTCAGCCTGTGGCTGAAGGATTAGAGACCTTTCCAAGTTGGCGACCTGTTAAGGGCTTGGACCATATATTGGTCAGCGACAGCGTGGATGTGAAGCAAGTCGGTGTGCTGGATATCCCGGTTTCTGACCACCTTCCCATTGCCATGGAAATAAGACTGCCAAAAGCCATGCAGCAAGCTTGAAATCCTCCCCTATACTAAAAAAATAAGGGGGAGCTATGAGCACAGATAGCGATCGTTGGAAGAATAAATATCTTAATCTCATTGATGAAAACGAGAAGCTTGAAAAGCGTTTCGAAGATCATATTGGGCAGCTGCGTCGTGCCATTATTCGCCTGTCCATTACCTCAGAAGGCCGTGATGCCGACATGGATAGCCAATTGGAATCCATGCGTGACCTATTACGAACCGATCAAATAAGCGGCCTGACACGCATACTTGAGCAAATTGAATCTGGCTTTGAGCGCTGGCAAGCTCGTCAAGAAAGCTTTCAAGGTCAAATCACCCAAACCCTTATCGATATTGAAACCAGCCACGAGTTACCCAAGCCATTGATGGCTCAGCTCACCAAGGTACGCAAAAAAGTCCGTGAAACCGATAAAGTGGACTTACTACTCGCATTCACCAGTGTCATCGCTCAATGGGCTGAAGCGCTCGCCAATCATGACCAGTCGCAAACCAGTGGCTTTTTTAGTCGTCTATTTAATAAAGAACAAACGACCCCCACGGTTAGTGATGCTGCTGACAATCAAGCTAATGATGAAGCTTCATATCAAATTCCAGAGGCTGGCGAAAAAGGTTTGCTCAGTGTTACCTCAGAGGCCAGCAAAGTCCTTGAAAACCTGATACCCAAACTCACCCTACCCAACACAGAACAACCAAGAGCCCTGCACCTTTTAAGCAAGGCACAAGAGGGTCTGAATCTTTATGAGATCGTACCCGCGTTAGAAGTACTGGCCGAGCTGGTCATCAGTGCATTAGGCACAGAGCAGGAAGAGTTTGAGGCCTTTCTCAAGAGCCTCAATGAGCGTCTTAACGAATTGCAGGCGTGGTTATCCCAAAGCCAAGACCTAGAGCAGGACTTTAAGTCCGCCTCCAAAGACTTCGATGACAAAATGCGTGGCCATCTTGATGACCTTAAGCAAGTGCTCAAAGATGGTACCGATGACACCAAAAACATAAAAGGCTCCGTAAGCAACCAGCTAGATCGAGTGTTTGCTACCTTGGATATATTTAAGCTTGAGCAACAAAATCGTGAAAAAGCTTTTGAACAGCACATCAATGAGCTGAATGACCGTTTAAGCAAAATGGAGAGTGAGCTGCAAAGCGCCCAAGAGCAGCTCAGTAAAAGCCAAGCAAAAGCCATGGTAGATAGCCTCACCAAGCTACCCAATCGAGGCGCTTATGATGCCTACATCGAAAAAGAGTATCAGCGCTATGTGCGCTATGGCGGCAACTTGAGCCTGATCGTATGCGATGTGGATAAGTTCAAAAACATCAACGACAGCTATGGCCATCAAGCCGGGGATAAAGTACTGCAATTGATCAGCCGACAGGTAAAAAAAGGCACGCGCCAGACCGACCTACTGGCCCGTTACGGCGGTGAAGAATTTGTCGTCATATTGCCCAATTCCGACAGCCAGGCTGCACTGCAAGTGGCGGAAAAGATTCGACAAGAAGTCGCCAAGTGTCCATTTCATTTCAAAGGCCAGCGCGTGCAAATCACCTTATCTTGCGGGGTTGCTAGCTTTAGTGAAGGCATGAGTCATGAAGAGGTGTTCGAGCGGGCCGACAAAGCCCTGTATCAAGCAAAAGAAAAAGGCCGTAACCAAAGTATCGTGGCCCAATAATCCGTTGTATTGCCCGTGGCGAGCACAAACAAAAAAGGCGATGCAAGCATCGCCTTTTTTGTTGTCGGTAATTAAGCTTCAGCGGGTTAGCCCGCATAACGCTGCTTAAGAGCCGCGATACGCTTATCCAGTGGCGGGTGACTCATAAACAAACCCCCTAAGGCATTTTTCAGTTCACCGCTGATACCAAACGCCACCATTTCATCTGGCATGTCACTCGGTTGGCCGTATTCCGCTTGCAGGCGGGCCAAGGCACTGACCATGGCTGCAGGGCTGACCAGCTCAGCACCGGCAATATCGGCACGGTATTCACGGCGACGGCTAAACCAGAACACGATGGTGCTGGCTAAAATACCCAAGATCATCTCAGCGATAAATGTCGAAATATAAAAACCAATACCGTGACCGTTTTCGTTTTTCAAAATGGCACGATCCACAAAACTACCAATGATACGAGCAAAGAACATCACAAAGGCGTTCACCACACCTTGAATCAAGGTCAGGGTAATCATGTCGCCATTGGCCACGTGACCAATTTCATGACCTAAAACCGCTTTTACTTCTTCACGGCTCATTTTATTAAGCAAACCCGTACTCACCGCAACCAGTGCGTTGTTGCGGTTCCAGCCGGTCGCAAAGGCGTTGGCTTGTGGGCTAGCAAATACACCCACTTCAGGCATACCAATACGGGCTTTTTGTGACAGCTCTTTCACCGTGCTGAGTAGCCATTGCTCATCAGCATTGCTGGCCTGCTCGATAATGTGAACGCCCATGCTGCGTTTTGCCATCCACTTAGAGATCAGCAGCGACACCACAGAGCCGGCCATACCAAAGACCAAGCAGAAAATAAGAAGATTGTTGTAATCCAGCCCTTGGCTGGTCATGTAACTGCCCACTCCAAGCAAGCTCAGTGTGATACTGGCAACCAGCACCACTGCAAGGTTGGTGGCTAGGAATAAAAGTATGCGCATCATGGTTTAAGTTGTCCTTTGTGAACGTGCAAACAATATGCGGCCGGATGGCCATAACTTCAATGCTTGATAGATGAAAATATGGCTGAGAAGTTCCACTATTTTAGCTAACGCTAATAAGAATACTTTTCATTTGTGTTGTCATCTTGGATCTAATTGATTATGATTCTCTTTACAGTTCTTAACATCTAATCATTTGGGCAATATACAGAATGAAAAAGCATCTTTTATATGTCGCTATCTCTGCACCCATTGCGATGACTACCGCAGTACAAGCGAATGAAGATAAAGATTATCGTTTAGAGTCGGTTTCGATTTTAGGCGGTGAAGCTGAACGCACCCAAGTAGCAGGCTCTACACATTTAATTGGTGCTGCTGAGTTAGAAAAATTTGAGTACACAGATATTCAGAGAGTGCTAGCAGCTGTGCCTGGCGTGTCGTTCCGCAACGAAGACGGTTATGGCTTGCGTCCAAATATCAGTATTCGTGGAACTCGCGATGATCGTTCTGGAAAAATCACCTTAATGGAAGATGGCGTATTAATCGCCCCAGCTCCTTATTCTGCATCATCCGCATACTATTTTCCTACCATGGGACGTATTAGCGGCGTAGAAGTCATGAAAGGCGCATCGGCGATTAAAAATGGCCCTTACACCATTGGTGGTGCATTAAATCTATTGTCTACACCGATTCCAGAAACGCAAAGTGGTAAAATCAATTTGGAATACGGTTCAGACAACACTTCCCGTGCCCATGGCTGGGTGGGTGACAGCAAACAAAATTATGGCTGGTTAGTAGAAGCGCAAAAACATCAAAGCGATGGTTTTGCCACCATTGATAACGCAAAAGACGATACCGGTTTTGATAAACAAGACGTGCTTGCTAAATTTCGTGTAAACACCGACCGTGGTGCAAGCGTTTATCAGCAGTTGGATGTAAAACTACAATATTCAGATGAGTTATCTGATCAAACCTATGTGGGTCTAACCGAAGCGGATTTTAAAAACGACACACATAATCGCTATGGTTTAACCCAACAGGATGAAATGGATAATGAACACAAAGAGATCACGCTATCCCATTTAATCGAATTTGGTAACACTCAGGTCACCACCACAGGTTATTACATTGAGTTTGAACGTGATTGGTTCAAAGTGGATAAGATCAACGGTGACGGCATTGATAAAGTAATTGAATGTGCCAATGGCGGCGCGTGCAATAGCTTTGCAACACAAGCCGACGCTATTGCTGTGTTGAACGGTACAGCGGCCAGCGAGATTAAAATTAAGCACAATAATCGTGCTTATGAGTCAAAAGGCATTCAAACCAAGCTAAGTCACATTGCAACTACCGGTACGGTTGAGCATCAAATTGAATTGGGCATGCGTTATCACGAAGACTCAGAGGACCGCTCTCAACCTACTGAAACTTGGCAGCAAAATGCGGACGGTTCTTTGGTATACCAATCAACTGGAGCGCCGGATACACGTTATACCAGCGCGAAAGCATGGTCGGCTTATATAGCAGATGACATCGCATTTGGGCAATGGATCGTCAGCCCAGGCGTGCGTATTGAAGACTATAAAATTGAACGTGAAGGCAGTGCCGATAAAGTGGCAGATGAGCAAGTGACGCTATTAGGCCTAGGCGCAACTTATCAACTAAATGAGCAAACGGCCTTATTTGCAGGCTTGCATGAAGGTCACTCCCCTGCGCCGAATGATGGCAGTAGTGACCCAGAAGAAGCCCTAAACTTTGAAACAGGTGTCCGTTTTAATGGCCAAGATTATCAAGGTGAAGCAACGGTTTTTGTTAGCGACTACAAAAACTTATTAGGTAAGTGTACTGCTTCTGGTGCAGCTGGCGATTGTGATATTGGCGATACAGAAAATGGCGGTGAAGTCACTATTAAAGGCCTTGAATTAATGCTGAACACTCAGCGTGATTTAGGTAAAGGCTACACTCTTCCATTAGGTTTAACCTACACCTACACAGATGCAAAATTTGAAACAACATTCTCAGATGGCGGTGATGTCTGGGGTAATGTAGAAAAAGGCGACAAATTACCAAGTTTATCTGATCATCAGCTACAAGTTCGTGCGGGTCTAGAAAAAGAAAAATGGGGCCTAGACTTAAATGTTAATTACTTCAGCGATACCTGTGCAACCGCTGCTTGTAATGTGAACGAAGAGATTGATGCCTATACAGTGATTGACTTATCGTCTCGTTATCAACTAACCAATGCTACAAAACTATATGCAAATGTAGATAACTTATTGGATAGTGAAGATGTCGTGGCTCGTGCGCCTAAAAACGGCGCTCGTGCACAGAAGCCTTTGAGTTTTATGCTTGGGGTTAGTCATAATTTTTAAATGAAGATTCTTGAGGCAGTTATTGAAGGCTGCTTATAAAAATACTTGGGTCTAAATACAAAACGGCTTTAGCAAATGTTGCTAAAGCCGTTTTTGTTTATTTGCCTATAAAACCATAGCCGCTACCCATCCGGCCGCTAATAATGGCAAATTAAAATGAATAAACGTGGGTATTACTGTATCGCTAATGTGGTTGTGCTGGCCATCGGCGTTTAAACCCGCGGTTGGGCCTAGGGTTGAATCGGAAGCGGGTGAACCTGCATCCCCAAGGGCGCCAGCGGTACCCACTAATGCCACAATGGCCAATGGACTAAAGCCCAGCTCAATACACAGGGGCACATAAATGGCAGCGATGATAGGAATGGTCGAGAACGACGAGCCAATACCCATGGTGAGCACCAGGCCTACAACCAGTAATAAAAGTGCAGCTAATGCTTTGTTATTGCCCAGCCAGTCAGTTGTACCATTTACCAAGCTATCGATGTGACCTGTGGCTTTTATCACTTCTGAAAATCCCGATGCAGCAATCATAATAAAACCAATGGAGGCCATCATCTTCATACCATCCACTAAAACACCATCGGATTCGCGCCAGTGAATCACCCCCGTTGCTGAAAACAACAAAAACCCTGCCATGGCGCCCAACACCATTGAGCCAACCGATAGCTGAACAACAAATGCCAGCACAATAGCGGCGCCTGCAACCCATAAGGACCTAGAGTTAAACGTTTCATGAGCTGGGTCGGCGGTATGTGTTTGATTGACTTGATAGTGACGGGGTTTGCGATAACTAAATAAAGCGGCAATCAATAATCCGACTAACATACCGAGAGCCGGAATCATCATCGCACGGACAACGGATACCCCTTGGGTATCAAGACCCGCAATGCTGACTTTGGCTAATAAAATATCGTTCAAATAAATGTTGCCAAAACCTATGGGTAAAAACATATAAGGCGTCACCAAACCAAACGTTAAAACACAAGCCACCAAGCGGCGATCGAGGTTTAAACGTGTCATGACTAATAATAGCGGCGGAACAAGAATTGGAATAAATGCGATATGAATGGGTACGATATTCTGAGAGCTAACAGCGATTAACATTAAGCCGATCAGTAATATATTTCTTAGCCAGAATGTATTGTGCTCAGAAACATTTTGTTTTTTATCAATCAGTGACAATACCTTTTTTGCCAATATATGCGGCAAGCCAGACAATGAAATGGCCACTGCAAAGCCGCCTAATAAAGCATAACTTAACGCGATGCCGGCACCACCGCCAATGCCAGTGTTAAATGCTTTAAGGGTTGCGTCCACATCCATACCGGCGATCCAGCCACCGACAAATGCCGCGATAATCATCGACAGCATGACATGTAATCGTGCCAGGCTTAACGCCAGCATTAAGATAACGGCGACTAAAACAGCATTCATATAGTACCTTTAAAAAATAAGAGATGAGGTCTTCATTGACCAGGTGATTAGCCGCACATACAAGGGTGATTATTTAAATCAATAGCTGTGTGCGACATGCTTCATTAAATGTTAAACATGTTTGTCATTCTTCCAGCGCTCAGGGGAATAACTAAACGTGGGTAATTGCCAGTGCCAACGTAACGCACACATGCGCAGCAATAAGCCAACACTGAAGGCGGCTAGCAGGGTAATGTCTTCGCTGATATCAAGAGTTTGCAGCTGCAAATAGATTAAAGCGACGATCAAAGCAACGCTGGCATATAACTCCCTGTGTAAAACCTCAGGGGGACGATTACACAATACATCTCGCAGGATGCCGCCAAATATTCCAGTAATGATGCCGGCCATAATCACAATTGGTGGCTCATAACCTAGGCTTTGCGCAACATTACATCCGATCAAGGTGAAGGCCACTAAACCGATGGCATCGAGCACTAAAAAGAGCTGTT
>Ga0115005_10002292_pt1 | contig 15326 bp, 10 predicted proteins | sample ArcOceMetagenome_FD_87163 | JGI IMG/M metagenome (GOLD analysis project Ga0115005, IMG submission 87163) | Marine eukaryotic phytoplankton communities from Arctic Ocean - Arctic Ocean - Greenland ARC118M Metagenome | ecosystem: Environmental > Aquatic > Marine > Oceanic | place: Arctic Ocean... | reverse complement strand
CGCAACATGAAAGATGCAGTTTCGTCTTTTTTTGTTGACATAATTTATGATGAATTTTATTTTATTTTAAATATACATTTTAGTGAGCCACTAAAAAAACGTTCTATACAAAGTTACAGACGAGCAATTGGTTTAAGAAATTAATTATAAAATTAAATCATGGAAACATAATTTTATAATTGAAGGTTTATTATTACTTTAGACCATAGTACTGGACATGGAATTTTTGGTATTGAGTATTGAGACAAATATCGTGGCAAATTATAATAAATTCGAATATTTCAACTACGCAAAAATCCCAATACTCAATTCCTTCAATCTCATGTCCAGATAGTATTACTTTAGACCCGAAACTATTAAACAAAAATATCTTCTAAAAAATATACAACCCTATGTTTGGAAAACTGCTGAAAAATCTTGACAATCCAAATTTGAAATCCATCTCTGGAATGGATGCCACTTTTTTATATATCGATTCACCGACCAGTCCGATGCATGTCGGAAGTGTAGCGGTCATCGAAGGTGATTTGAAATTTGAAACTTTTCGAAAAATAATTCAGTCTCGGCTGCACATGATTCCAAAATTGCGGAAGCGATTAATTTATGCACCGATGAGTGTTGATTATCCATATTGGGTCGATGATCCAAATTTCGATGTTGATTTACACCTCCATCATATAGCCTTGCCTAAGCCAGGTGGTTGGAAAGAATTGCGAAAAATAGCTTCGCAAGTTTTTAGTGAGCACTTGGATCAAAATCGACCTTTATGGTCTTTTACTTTTGTGGAAGGGTTGGATAATGTGCCGCAAGTGCCCAAAGGTTCGGTAGCCATCATTTCAAAAATTCATCACGTAGCCATCGATGGCATGGCGGGAGCTGGAATGATGAGTTTAATTTTTGATTTTAAGGCCGACAAAAATCCAATTCCTGAGCCAAAACCATTTAATCCAAAACCACTTCCAAATGAAATTTCTGTGGTGATGAAAAGTGCGATGAGCTTTGCAGGCAATCCATTGAAGTTACCAAAAATTCTTTCCAAGGCGGTCAAAGGTTCACTCAAGGCGGGCATGCTGACTCGAGTGCAACGCATGGAATTACCTACCGCTCCTTTTTCTGCGCCATCCACTCCATTAAATGGAATTGTTTCTGGACGTCGAAAATGGAATACAGCAATTTTAGATTTAGCAAGAATCAAGGAATTAAAAAATATCATGGGTACGACCATGAACGATGTAGTGCTAGCATTTTGTGCCGGAGCATTGAGAAGATATTTAAAAGAGAAAAAACAATTGCCACACAAACCGTTGGTAGCAATGGTTCCAATTTCTACTCGAACGGAAGCGGAAAAAGATAGTACCGATAATCAAGTTTCGTCGATGCTCATTCAGATTGCGACCAATGTGGAAGATCCGATCGAACGCTTGGAAGCGATTCATGAAAATACGGTTCGAGGTAAAACTTATCAAAAAGCGATTGGTGCCAAAACTTTAGCGAGTATGGCGGAAGCTGTTCCATTTGGAGTAGCGAATCAAGCGGCCAGATTATATTCTCGTTTTCAAGTTTCGGAGATGCATAATCCTGTTTTTAATGTCACGATTACGAATGTTCCTGGACCACAATTCCCCTTGTATTTGAATGGTCACCGATTGTTGACGATAGGTGGAATGGCTCCGATTTTGGATGGCATGGGATTGATTATTACTATTTTGAGTTATAATGGTTTTGTGACGATTAGCCCAACTTCTGATGCGAAGACGATGCCTGACATTGATGTTTTCACGAGATACATTCGGGAGTCTGCCAATGAGTTGGAAGCGGCCATCTTGAAAAGAGGTAAGAAGAAAGCAGATGCGAAAAAGAAACCAACTAAAGCAAAATCTGATGCGTTGTTTGCTCATTTCAAAAAAGAAATAAAAGCAGCAGCTAAATTTATCAAACCAGATAATGGTTTATTTCAATTTAATGTGACGGGCGATGTGGAAACGTTTTGGCAAGTAGATTTGAATAAATCTCCTGGTACCGTTCTGAAAAGAAAAGCGAAAAATCCTGACGCTACTTTTATCATTAAGGATGAACACTTGATGAAAATTGGAATGGGAAAGATGAATTTGCAAACTGCCTTTATTCAAGGTCGATTGAAAATTGATGGCGATTCTGAAAAGGCGATGAAGTTGGGAACGATCATTGCGAAGTTGCCGAAATTGGTAGTGAAGAAATAGTTTAATTCGATTTTTAGGGTCTCGAATTCGATGCCCTAATGAAAAAATTGTACACCCAACAGGTATCGGATATCTTAAAAGTATCCGATACCTAAAATACTAAGATCTGCTACTTTTTTTCCTGACAAAACTCATCTAACAATTCTATTAATATTTGGCATGCCATTTCTTCATTTTTGTTTGCAATTTTATTAAGAATGTAAAAAGACCAATGAAGACTAGAATGAGCGCCTTCTTTCTTTTCTAACCAATTTCTAAATTCATTTGAGATATTCATATCATTGCTACTATAGTTGTTGGTAGCACACATATATCCAATAAGGAATGATGATAAACTATTATAAGAATTATCAAAAACAAACATACCTCGTCTATTCTTAAGTTCATTCACAATCAAAATTAAATTCTCATACATATATATTATTTTACATTTCGATTAATTCGTAATGATCCCCTCTGTTCATCTTGTATATATCTTAGTTGTCAATAAAACTTAACCACTTCTCTCCCCTTCTTTTTTAAGTTATTCAAATCAATCAAAAAAGAAATCTTTTTCAACAACTTATCTCTCACCTCATAAGATATTCCATCCTTAACCAAACTACTATCATAAATCGGAACATAAATTTCCAACGCATCAGGAATCCCCACAATCGCAATTCCAAAACTATACGCAAACTCTGTACTATCAAAACCTTCAAACAAAACTGCATCAATGTACAGCCGAACTGGCAGCGGCCCTGGCACCGTGGTACTCGCTCCAAAACTAATCATCCAATCTTGCGAAGAACCAAAATCACTCAAGGTTTTTAACCCTGCATCACGATGGAAAATTTGTTGTGAAAAAATCCCATCATCAGAACCTGCCACGTTTCCTCTCCCTTCACTTCGCCCCAATAAATTTTCATCAAACATATAATCCCGTTGCGCAAATCGCCCAGTAATTCCGCTAAAAGTAAAACTTGCTCGAATCGGCACATCGCTATCCAACTGTGGCAACACTCCGGCAAATGCCTTCAACGTCACTCCTTTATTTTTTTTGCCGTAGGAGAAAAACTGTTTCGCATTAGCAAATATCCTTAAAAATCCATCTCCTTGATGAGCCGTCAAAGTTGCTTTCAGCGGCCCAGTTACATTCGCATTTTCGAAAGTATATTTTAACTCATTGACATAATAATTTTCTTTTTCTCTTGAGTTCATGCCAGCACTTGACACACCTTTATCCAAAGTAATATTCACATGCCGAAAGGAAACACTATGCTGCAAACTTGAAGTCAATTTCTTTTTTCTAAAAACCAATTCTAGCTTCGGAGCGAGCTTCAAATAACTATCATAAAAACCATTGCCCCAATCATAATCGTAAGTGTACCTTTTGGAATTCAAACTCAAAGTGATGCGCTGAAATAAATCTGATTCAGGAAAAGCATTCCATTTTACAATTCCCTCTCCCACAATATTTCCGCTAGCAAAACCATACATCGGCGCAACCGCAAATTCAAAATTCTTTTTGGAAAAATCATAATTATGCAACACCGCTCCCAACATGGTTTTATCATAATTATTCCAGCCCACCGCTGGCAACCAATACAAACTCGTGCGAGTTGGATTTTCCAAACCAGTCAAAAACTTTAATTTAAATGGTTCTGATTTTTTAAAAACTCCTGACGTGCGTATATTGTTATTTTTTCGATTGACATCTATGATTTCGCGATTTTTGTCAATGATAAATTCTTTGATTGCGCCACTTTTGGGTGCATCAATGTGAATCGTTTTCTCCCCTTCGAAGCCTGCTATTTTTTTCACTTCTTCCCCTTTTTCCAAAATCATAGTTAATTCAAATGACTCAGGAATCGTTCCTTTATTTCTTATTTTTAAATCATATCCATTTGATTCTGAGACACTTACGACTTTGTAATCAATTTTTTTGGTCGTATTCATCAAGTCATCAAAAGCTTGGTCATTTTCCAAACCAAAGTGTTCGATAAAATCTACTGGCTGCGGATGTTTGAATTTCCATTTCCTAAAAAAGCTTTTCATCTTCAAAGGAGGAATTCTATTTTTTAAAATATCCGCCGTTCGATCATAGACCCCTAAACCATAATTCATCTCTGTCATTTCTGAAACTGGAGTTGTGATGGCTTGATGCACATTTTCTCTTTGCATCGAAACTTTGATCAATTCCATGGCATCTAATTGCCCTTCCGATTGCATTTTCTTTGGCAAAAAACCTTCCTCCAAATTTGGATAAAAATTCTTTTTGTACAATCTTTCAAAGTATGAATTGATCCCTTCATCCATCCATGGAAAATCTCTTTCGTTGAAGGCTAAAATTCCATAAAACCAATTATGCCCTACTTCATGTGCAATCACGATATCCAAATCTTCTGGCAAAACCATTCGGTCCACCAAAGTAATCATCGGGTATTCCATCCCACCGGATGAAGCGTAAGGATTGCTCACCGCAGTCGCATGAGGGTAAGGATACTCCCCTACTTTTTGAGAATAAAATTGAACCGATTGATTCAAATATTGAGTTGCATTTAACCACAAATGAAACTCTGCCAAGTTAAAAAATGCCCACGTATCTACTTTGTTATTTTGTCCAACTTGCACTCTATTTTTTTGTACAAAAAATCTCTTATCGGCAAACCAAGCAAAGTCGTGAACATTATCCGCTGTAAAATGAATCATCTTCATTTCCGCTGAAGATTTCGGAAAAGTATCTTTTTCAAAAATTGGAATCGTTCGATCTGCACCTCTCGGGTAAAATTTCACAATAGCTTTATTGGTCTCCCGAACTCGTTTTTCCAAAAATACTTTTTCTGTTTCCGTTTCTAGTCGACCGGTGGAAGCAACGATATAATTTTTGGGCAAAGTGATTCTTACATCAAATTTCCCAAACTCTGAATAGAATTCTCCCATGTCCAAATATGGCATCGGATGCCAACCTGCTCGATCATAAACTGCTGGTTTGGGATACCATTGCGAAATGTAATAAGCTTGTTTTTTATGCCCCAAACGAGAGAAATATTTTGGGATCTTTATGCTAAAAGGAACTCGAATTTCGATACGTTCTCCCGAGGAAAGTTTTTCATTTAATTGCAGCAAAACGATATCTGGATTTTCCTCATCGTACGACCACTTCACCTTTTTCTCATTCACTAAAAAATCTACCTCCTGGTATCCACCCAACTCATTTTTTTCAGCAAAAAAGAAAGCAGTACTACCATTTTGAATTTGTTGTTTGGCAAATGCAGTCTGTTGACTTTGGTAAGCATTGGCCCACAAATGAAAATATATTTCCTTCAAATCATCAGGTGAATTATTGATGTATTCAATTTTTGCGAATCCCGAAAGCGTATGATTTTTATCATCCAAAATCACTTGAAGGTCGTAATTGACTTCTTGTTGAAAATAAGGTTGCTCGCTTTTTTGGGAAAAAACTAGTGTGGCCAGAATGGTAAAGAGGAGAGTTAAGATTGGTTTATTCATCTGATAATTAATTAGTTGTACTTTTTGTAAAAAATCAAAACATGCGTATTTAATATAAATATTATACGAGTATTTCACTTCAAGTTAGTTTTTTTAGCCTCTATTTAAAAAACGCTTTGCTAGAACTTCAAGTCCTAACAAAGCGTTCTTCAACAAGTAGCTGGATTTTCTAAATCCAGTTTCCCCTCTAATCCAGTTTTTCTCTAGCATCCCTGATTTGGAAAATCAGGCTACGTGAAAATTACTTCTTAGACCTCACTTTTTCCCACTCCCAAGCCGATAGCATAATATCTTCGATATTTCTTTTCGGCTTCCACTTCAATTGATTTTTCGCCTTTTTATAATTTGAATAAATCGCAATCACATCTCCTTCTCGTCTTGGTCCGATTTTATAATTTAATTTTTTGCCTGAAACTTTTTCGAAAGCTTGAATCACTTCCAATACCGTCGCCCCTTCTCCTATGCCTAAATTGTAAGCTTCACAATTAGTTTTATTCTTCTTCTTGACCAAGTGTTGCATCGCTTTGGTATGCGCATTTGCCAAGTCCATCACGTGAATATAATCACGCACGCAACTTCCATCTCGAGTATCATAATCATCTCCAAAAACCGTAATTGATTTTCTTTTCCCAATCGCTTGCTCGGTAATTACGGGTACTAAATTCAAAGCAACATTTGGGGCTTCTCCCATCAACTTACTATCATGAGCTCCTCCTGGATTAAAATATCGCAACAAAATAGAGTTATATTTAGGATTAGCTTTCGCAAAAGATTCGATAATTTCCTCACCCATTTGCTTAGTCAAACCGTACGGACTTTCTGCTTTCAATAAAGGAGTTTCTTCCGTCACCGGTAATTTTTCTGCATTTCCATAAACGGTACAGGATGATGAAAAAATAAAATTCTTCACTTTATAAGTCTTCGCTGCTTCCAACAAATTAAGTGTACTATTCAAGTTATTTTTAAAATACCAAAGTGGTTTTTCCACAGACTCCCCCACACTTTTGAGTGCAGCGAAGTGAATGATTCCAACGATGTCTTTATTTTCCTTAAATACCTTTTGCAATTTTTTTTCATTGCAAAGATCAATCTTATAATTTTTTACTTTTTTCCCAGTTATCTTTTCAATTCGCTTGAGTACCTTTGGGTCGGAATTGATATGATTATCCAGCGATATTACATCAAATCCATTATCAATTAAATCAACAATCGTGTGGCTTCCAATATATCCACAACCTCCTGAAACAAGAACTTTTTTCATTTTATTTTTTTTTATTTTTTGGAGAAATAAAAATCACATTAAATAAATTCATCAGCCAATGTATGACATAAATCTAGCCAAAGAAGTGACAAAAATAGCTAAAAAAGCTGGAGATGCGATAATGAAAATTTATGATAATTCAGATAATTTTCAAGTCCAACATAAAGCGGACGAATCTCCTCTCACTATTGCGGATCAAGCAGCGAATGAAATCATTTGTCACCACTTAGAAAATTTAGCGGTCAAATACCCAATTATTTCTGAGGAGAATAAATCTATTGATTTTGAGGAAAGAAAAAAATATACTCATTATTGGTTAGTTGATCCGTTGGATGGAACCAAGGAATTCATCAAACGAAATGGAGAGTTTACAGTCAACATTGCATTGATTGAAAGTCAACATCCGGTGCTTGGTGTCGTTTATGCACCGGTATTGGAGGAGATGTATTTTGCCGTAAAAGAGGAAGGTGCTTTTTTGGTAAAAGAAAATTTAACAACACAATTGCAGGCTTCGCGTTTTTCTAAAAAGGATAAAAATTTGAGCGTCGTTTGCTCCCGATCTCATCTAAATAAAGCGACTCAAAATTTTGTTGCCGAATTGGACGAACCTGAATTGGTTGCTCAAGGTAGTTCCCTGAAATTTTTAATTTTAGCAAAAGGGAAGGCGCATCTTTATCCTCGACTCGCTCCTACGATGGAATGGGATACGGGTGCTGCGCAGATTATTTTGGAGGAAGCTGGTGGAAGAGTTTTGCATGCTGAAACGAAGGAACCACTTTTATATAACAAGGAAAATTTATTGAATCCGCATTTTATCGCTTCTGGAAAAGAAAATAATGATGAATAATAAATTTTGCTCATCATTCATAGTTCATCATTATCAAACTTATGCAAAAAATCTCCGTCATCATCACTACTTTCAACGAATCCGAACACATCCAAGGTGTTTTGGAGTCTGTGCAATGGGCAGATGAAGTGATGGTGGTCGATTCATTTTCCACCGATGAGACCGTTGAGTTAGCCAAGCAATTTCCCGTCAAAATTTTACAAAGAAAATATGTAAGTCCTGCTAATCAAAAAAATTGGGCCATTCCTCAAGCGACTCATGATAGGATTTTGATTCTCGATGCAGACGAACGAGTCACGCCTGAATTGAAAAAAGAAATCATTGCTCTCCTCCAAAAACCAATACAAAAAGATGCTTATTGGATTCCACGACAGAGTTTTTTTATGGGAAAAAAAGTTCGCTATAGTGGTTGGCAAGGCGATGCGGTGATTCGGCTCATCCATAAAAAATGTCGATATGACAATGTCCAAGTGCATGAAGAAATTATGACTGCCGGCATCAACGTCGGACGATTAAAAAATAAATTAGAACATTACACTTACAAAGACCTCGATCATTTTTTAGCAAAAATGCAACGATATAGTGATTGGTCTGCGCAAGATCATTTTGAAAAAACACCCAGCGTCACTTTTTTTCATTTGTACTTCAAACCCCTTTTTCGATTCATCAAACACTATTTTATCCAACTCGGTTTTTTGGATGGAAAAGTTGGTTTTATCATAAGTGTCATCATGGCTTGGGGCGTTTTTTTGAGGTATGTGAAAATTCAGGAAAAACGAATGATGATGAATGATAAACTATAAATGATGAATTTCTACAGACTTGGAGTTATTCATCATTTATAGTTTATCATTCATCATTATTTTATAACTTTTCCCCCAACTCTCGTTAGATTTTAATTCTTAAATTACTTGAATATGAAACAGTTAATTTTCACCCTTTTTCTTCTCAGTCCCTTTTTATTCACACAATGTGGCGGTTCAAAAAAAGCGACGGCCTCTTCTCCTCGTTCAAAACAAGGAATAAAATTTGTAAAATCCAAAACCCTTTCAAACGTTATCGACATTGCTGAAAAAGAAGGTAAATTAGTATTCATTGATTTCTATGCCACCTGGTGTGAGCCTTGCAAAATGATGGACAAGGATGTTTTTCCAGATAAAGATATTGCCAAATTTTTCAATAAAAATTTCATCAATTATAAAGTGGATGGAGAAAAAGGCAATGGTCAAAACCTCGCTGCATTATATGATGTGAAAATATACCCTACTCTAATTTGGGTCAATAAGAAAGGGCGAGTGATGGCTCGAACAGAAGGTGGAACTTATCACACCAAATTGATGGAATTAGCAGAAAGTGCATTGGCAAATGCCGGAATGTAATTTTAAAAAGAATCATTGAACTGTTAAACTGTTTTCATAAATATTAAAAACGCTCTATTTATTCCATTTTGGGAACAACAGTTTAGCGTAGCGAAAACACTTTAACAGTTCAATAATTCATTTTCCCATCAACATCTCCTAATATTTTTCGTTTAAAAAACATGAAAAAATTCTACTCCTTTTTTATCCTTTTCTTTTTGACTTCCTTTTTTGCTGATGCGAAGTATTTTGAATTTACTCCTTTGGCGACAGAGGCTTATCAAAAAGCCATGAGTCTTCGATTTGAGGAAGCAAAAAAAGATATTGAAAAAATCAAAAGGGAAGACCCCGAAAATCAAATCGTATATTTCATCGAAAACTATATTGATTTTTTCACCGTTTTCATCAATGAAAACAAATCTGAATTTAAGCGACTCGAAAAAAATAAATATCCTCGCCTCAAAGAAATTCGAAAAGGAGATTCCGATTCACCTTACTATTTATATTGTCAAGCAGAAATAAAATTGCAATGGGCTTTGGCTCGATTGAAATTTGAACAGTATTTTAAGGCTTTCAACGAAGTGAGCGATGCTTATCATTTATTGAAACGAAACGAAACGAAATTTCCAAATTTTGTTGCTAATAAAAAAAGTTTAGGCATGCTTCATGCTATCGTCGGAACCATTCCCGACAAATATAAATGGGGGGTAAAACTGCTTTCAGGAATGACTGGAAATATCAAGCAGGGCAAAAAGGAAATGGAGGAGATTTTAATCTATGCTCAGTTGCATCCATTTATGTTTGAGAAAGAAACGTTAGTAATGTATGCCTTCTTAGTTTTACATCTCAAAGATGACCTGGATTCCGCTTGGAATATTATTCAAAATAAAAAACTAGATCCAACAACTAATCCTTTGATTTGTTTTGCCTTGGGAAATATCGCCATCCACACCGGCCGAAATGATCAGGCAATTGAAATTTTAGAAAATCGTCCGAAAGGAAATCAATATGCTGAATTTCATTTTTTAGATTACATGCTAGGCCTTTCAAAATTGTATCGGCTGGATAAAGACGCAAATATTTATTTGAAAAAATATGTAAAAAATTTTCATGGACAAAATTATATCAAAGAAGCTTATCAAAAATTAGCTTGGTATGAACTTGTGCGAGGAAATGAAATTAACTATTTTCATTATATCAAATTTTGTAAAACCGAAGGAGCTAAAATTATCGGCGGAGACAAAAATGCAGAAAAAGAGGCGAAGGTTGAAAAAATTCCAAATATGGTTCTGCTCAAAGCTCGATTACTTTTTGATGGAGGGTATTATGAGCGGGCATTTAAGTTATTAGAAAAACGAACTATCGCAGATTTTGAAACTCAAAAGGATCAGCTGGAATATGCATACCGATTAGCTCGCCTCACCCATAATACTGGAAAACATGATGAAGCAATTATGTATTACCAAACTACCATCGATCAGGGAAAAGAGGCAAGTTATTATTTTGCTTGCAATGCTGCACTTCAAATTGGGCGAATTTATGAGTCCAAAAAAAATCTAAATAAAGCGAAGGAATTTTTCAACCTATGCCTTTCTATTAAGCCTGATGAATATCGAAATAGTCTGCATCAAAAAGCAAAAGCTGGATTAAATAGAATAAATAATTAAATCTAAACCGACCTTTTTCTTAAAAAAACGTACCACTTACAAAATACATTAATTATATATTAAATATTAATAACCCATAATTGTATTGTATATCAATGTGTTGTATATTTGATTTATTATAATTTATTATATATATATTGTTTGATAATAGTTTTTTATAAAACTCAACGTGTAACTCCACTTACTCGCTTTAAAATCTGAGAATTCAATAATATAAATTTTAAAAGTATTTGCAACAAGCGACGAACTTGATTGTAACAAAATAGTCTGTCCACTCACAGTCTTATTTAACTTTTTTCGAAACACTAGAAAACACACTTTATGCCTTCTCAGAATATTACAAAAAAGACGCTTCAGTCACAATCTTCCCTTGCCTCAACTGTATTTTCCATTTTGGATTCTAGAATTCAATTTTTAGAATATCAGATTAATGTGCAATTCGCCCCACAAAATCAATCATCTAAAAACCATTTGACGGCTTACGAAAAGTTTATAGCTTTTTATGAAAAAAGATCTAAGGCTTTAAAGCTTTTACAAATTCTGAAAGAATGGGTTCGAGCTGATAATGCTTCAACAATTTTTCATTTGCTCCAAAATGATGAGTACCTCAATTATTCTGAAACTCAACTCGAAAGAAAAATAAGTTCTAAATCTATTTAAACCTCCTTCCAAAAAAAAGTTGGCTTAATCCTTGATAGTTCAAATTATATAAAACAATAATACCAACATTTCGTATTTCGACTTTTTGGAACCGATTTTGAAACACTTTAAACAAAAGCTCTCCCATGACCATCATCACCAACTATCGCGAAGAAGTAAAAAGATTTGAAGGCCTTTTTGGAAATAGACCTTCTGCATCTGTCGAAAAATTCCCAGAAGCGCTAACTGAAAAACCTCAAACCACAGATATGGTCAATGCAGCGGCCAACAGTTTGCGAAGCCCACTTTTGGCTTTAAAAATTTATTTGGATTTGCTGAAAAACTTCCCACAAGAAGAAAAAAAGACCGACGTATTGAATAGAATGAAAATCACGACTAACGAAATGGTGAAAAAAATTAACGCCTTATCTACCTTAGTCGATGTTCAGAATGAAATAAATCCAATCAAAGAAAAAGTAAATTTTGCTAACTTATTAGAGGAGGTGAAAATTGAGTTAAGTGCGAAATTTGATCTAAGCAATATTACTTTTACTACTAACTTTATAGAACCTTCGATACAAGCTAACTCCTCGGAATTATCTTTATTGTTATTCCAAATTTTACATAATTCAATCACTTACCGTCAGGACAAACAACCTTTACACATCACACTAAAAACAAAAAAGGTAGGTGGATATTTGCTTTTTGGAATCAAAGATAATGGCGTTGGAATGATTCTTAAAAATGACGAGGAAGCCAATAAATTATTCCGACCTTTTTATAGATTAAATAATTCTGGCGAAGGAATTGGAATAGGACTAAGTATTGTTCGAAGCATTGTCGACAAATATCATGGCGAAGTAAAAGTGCGTAGTCGAGTCAATGAAGGTTCGATGTTTAATATTTATTTGAAAGAATAAACCGATTACTGAGAAATAAAAAAAGACTTGGCTAAGTAAATTAGTCAGGTTTTTTTTCGTAGAACGACTTGGAAAATCGTTTTACGGGGGCTATTTTTACCAAAAATAATAAGCAATTGCAGGTGAAAAAAATATTCCTTTTCCTTCTTTTTATTCTTTCCAACATTTCCTTTCCGCAATTACTCAGCGGGCAACAATTCAATTTCCAAAATTATTCCGTCAGCGAAGGATTAGCGCAATCACAAGTGTATGCAATGATTGAAGATCGTCAAGGGTACATTTGGTTGGGTACTCAAGGTGGAGGGGTTTGCCGGTTTGATGGAAAGGATTTCAAGCAATATTCTATTCGAGATGGACTGGTGAATAATTATGTAGAATCATTATTTGAGGATAAAGAAGGAAATATTTGGGTGGGCACTCAAAAAGGATTTAGTAAGTTTGATGGGCTTGCTTTCCAAAATTTTCATTTACCTGAAAGCGATTTCATTACCGCTATTTCGCAAGAGCCTTTGGGCAAAATATGGATTGGAACTGCTCAAGGAACTTACCAATTCGATGGCGAAAAATTTACCGATTATCATCTCCCTTCCTCGCGAGTTAATTATTATTTTTACGATAATAAAGATAATCTATGGATCGGAACGGACGAAAGTGGCGCCTATCAAATTAGAGATGAGCAGGTACTGAAAAATTTCAAAATAGCCGATGGGCTTTCTGCCAACAACATCAAAAGTATTTACCAAGACGACCAAAACAATATCTACTTCGCCATTTTTAATGGTGGAATAAATGTGTATAATGGAAGTTATTTTTCTTATTTCCGAACGAGCGAAGGACTGGCGAGTGATTTGGTCACGACCATGTTTGCAGATGACGAAGGACAAATTTGGATTGGTTCGCAAGGCAAAGGAGTGACCATTTGGAATCCCAAAGAAAACACTTTTTCCTACCTCAACGAGTCTGACGGATTAGCTAATAATCATATTCGAAATATTTTAAAAGATCATTGGGGAAATTATTGGATGGGTACTTCAGGCGGTGGGGTTAGCAAATATTCGGGACAACAATTTATCCATTATAATACTTCAAATGGCTTGCAAGGAAACCAAGTTTATGCACTCGCCAAAGATACTTCTGGGCACTTTTGGTTGTCCGCTTCGACTAAAGGAATTTCTTATTTTGATGGAAAAAAATTCACTCATTTTGGAGCGGACGAAGGTTTTACAGAGGTGAAATCTAAAGCGATTTTTGTAGATGATGCTTCCCGAGTTTGGATTGGAACAGAGGGAAATGGATTGGCACTTTTTGCTAAAGACACTTTCCAATTTTTTACACATGATGATGGTTTGAGTGGAAACTTTATTCGAGATATTGTACAAGATAATCAAGGTAGAATTTGGATCGCAACAGCTGCAGATGGCATTACTCAAATTGAAATTTCAAGAGAAGAATTTTCGCTTTCACCTCCTTTGACTGGAAATGTGGATAGTAATTTTCAAGCGTCACTAATTCGCTATCGAGACAACCTGAAATTTAGAATTTATCGCAAAGGAAAACTAGGTCTTGGTAGTCGAAAAATCACAGATTTACATGTTGATAAAAAAGGGCGAATTTGGTTTGCGACAAGAGATAATGGCATTGGTTTTTTCAAAGACGACAATACCATTTTCACCATTTCCAATAAAGATGGTTTGCTTGATAATCACGTGCGATCTTTGACGGAAGATGCTGATGGAAATTTGTGGATTGGCATGGCGAGCAAAGGAATTTGCAAACTAAAAATGTATCGTAATTCTTTTATCATTGAAAATTACAATACCTTTTCTTACCTCGATGATCGGCAAAATAGACGAACGATCACTTCGAATAATGTCTACGTTTTGCAAGTCGATAAAGATCAAAATTTATGGATAGGAACTGAAGTCGGTTTGGATAAACTTTATTTTGACAAAACGGGGAACATCAATAAAATCAAGCACTTCGGCAAGTCGGAAGGTTTTCTCGGAATTGAAAATTGTCAAAATGCAACCCTGCGAGACAGTATGGAAAATCTGTGGTTTGGTACGATGAATGGTTTGACAAAATACAACCCTGCTAGCACCTCTAACAATCCAATTCCGCCGATCGTCAACATCACCGCAGTCAATTTAAATTACGAACCTTTGTCCCAAACTGATTTTAAAAAATGGGCCAATCCTCGTGGTGGAATCCTTCCTGGCTTGGAATTACCTTATGATAAAAACGATTTAGAATTTGAATTCCAAGGGATCAATTTATCCAATCCTGAGAAGGTTTTATATCAATGGAAACTAACGGGAATGAGTGATGACTGGACGCCACTTCGACCAAAAAACAATGCTGACTTCAACAACCTTCCTCCGAATAATTATACTTTCTTTTTGCGCGCATTCAATGAAGATGGTGTGGCGAATAAAACACCTTTTGAAATGAGTTTTACCATCCTCCCGCCCTACTGGCAGACGTGGTGGTTTAGACTTGTAAGTGTATTGTTAGGGTTTTTCTTAATTGCCTATTTTATCAGATTCCGCATCAATCAAATTCGGGAAAAAGCAGCTCGGGAAAAAGAGAAATTAGAGATGGAAAAACACCTCTTGAGTTTGGAACAAAAAGCGTTGCAATTACAAATGAATCCGCATTTTATTTTCAATGCCTTGAACTCCATCCAAAGTTTAATTTCTCAAAAAGATGAAAAAAAGGCTCGTTACCAATTGGCTAAATTTTCCAAACTAATGCGTTCAATTTTGGAAAATTCTCGGTCGCAAGTAATCACCCTCGAAGATGAAATTCAGACCTTGCAGGACTACCTCGCTATCGAAAAATCGAGTCGTGGAAATACCTTTGATTTTAAAGTAACGACCTTGCTCGAAGTGGATACCGAAGAGTTGATGATTCCTCCGATGAT
>Ga0115005_10002291_pt1 | contig 15327 bp, 13 predicted proteins | sample ArcOceMetagenome_FD_87163 | JGI IMG/M metagenome (GOLD analysis project Ga0115005, IMG submission 87163) | Marine eukaryotic phytoplankton communities from Arctic Ocean - Arctic Ocean - Greenland ARC118M Metagenome | ecosystem: Environmental > Aquatic > Marine > Oceanic | place: Arctic Ocean... | reverse complement strand
TTCACCATGCGCTATCAATCAGCCACATTTGAACATACCTTCGCGATATGGATGTTAGATCTGTTACACAAGCCACAATTGCATCTGGATCAAAGACATTCAAGAATGATACCGTGTTCTATACAAAGATGACAGATGATGAAATCGTCGAGCTTAATCCTTTCACAAACCAATATCCATTCTTGACATGTGCAACTGGTGAAACAAGTGACCTCTCGACAGTATATGTTCTACTATCAAGGAATCCGTCATTACTTGAGAAGTACATCAAACAAACTACTGATGAGTTTGCAGAGGATGCGAGAAGCCGAAAAATGAAACGAGATAGTGATAATGAGAATAACGAGAACAACGGGCGAGGATGAAGAATGATATTCTCGAAAGCTCTATATGGTCGCTAAGGGTAAGTCGCGTGTACTTATAACATCAATGTGTCTTGTATTTGGCAGTCCGTGGGCACCATATCAAGAATCGCTTTACCTCTTAATGCACTTTTTTACACCTACATGCTCGGAGGTGGCTTGCCTGGAGAGGTCCAGTAACAACATGTTCGTGAGGTCCCAAGTCCGTGCAGAGGTTACTCTGCCATTGGTTGATCGGGCTAAACAAAACCTCAATATTTCCTTGTCGTTTCACAGTTACATATTTATCTATTATAAACGGCATCATATTGTTGAATTCGATGAGGTCATAATATAATATAATGGATTGACTTTCGTAGATTAAACCATCTGTTTATTAGATTGTCAAGGCATCGGCAAGACTTGAAAGCAGGATGATCATAACAAACACGATTCGTTTGGAATGATTCATTCGCTGGGAGCACAATATCGAACTTGATTTTGAGCAAATTGAAAATTGGATTGTTCTATTGACCTCCAAAAGTAATTGCTGAGAGCAATCTGAGAGTGCCTTCTTTTCTACCAGTAGTGCAATCAAACCCCAATTCCCTGGTGGAATGCGTGAACAGTTTGCAAGTGCATGTGAATGTATAGGACAAAGTAATGTAGTGTCGAATACAGCTGTTAATGAATTAGGAAGCGATAATAGTCTGTCCTAAGGCGTCGGAAAGAAAGAGAAAAGCGAGCGCCAGTGATGGTAAGACGCGAAAGAAAAGCAAACATTCAATAGATGAAGGGGATTCTTATTCGGCGTTTCACGAGGATACCGCTAGAGGCAAGTCAGGCCATTACAAGGACGACAACGACAACGACGATGATATCGATTATGATAACTTGACAACTGACAAAGATGAGACAATCCAGACATTAAAGTCAACTCAAGTCGCTCGTTTGATAATTGTTCATTGAAAATATCCAGTCAATCCAGCATCGTTGGGGAAATGGTACAGCTACATCACGAGAACAAAACACACAAACATCCAAAAGGGAATGAATATGCATCCTGGACTTCAAACATCTGATGAAACAAATCTGCCCAAGTCAATGTCAACATCAATCAACTTTTTTAATGTTGTCTCGTGTCTGGCAGGGGCAAGATCTTGCGAGCTGGCAGTAACACTCTTTATACGGTACTCTATCTGGTATGTCTATTCTATTATTCAAAAAGATTGTACACGTACGTGCAGTTGTATGACATGTCTCATCTATCCTCGCGTCATGACGACCGGTGTGGGTGTTTCTATTAGCAATTAACCCTTGACATTTTTGTTGACTTCTTTGTTGGAATTGGAAGTAGTATCGACCTCGAATATATCGTCGAGATGATTTGTTCTCCTCGGTCCAGCCGCTTCTTCATTTCTTCCGTAGAAATAGCTGTATTTGAATCCTTTGCTTCGTCTCCCGTACGATTATTTCCCCAAACAATTAAACTGCTTCATTTAGCCATGTTTCTTGCGTATCATTCATTCATTTTGTTGTTTCTCGTCGTCTTTAGCATTCGCGTCACCAGCACCCTCCTCAGCCTGCCAGCAACAAAATCTTTCTCGTCAATATCATCTAATTCCTCCTTCTTCTTCCACCGGAACTATTCGTACATTTGAAGGTTTGGTATCAGGGCCTTCATCCTAATATTCAGAAAGCTCGTCGCCACCATCAACGTCCTCTTCTTCCGCCTGCAGTTCTTCTCTGCCGCTCTCTTCAGCACCATAGTAGTAGTGCCCAATCCTATACGATTTTGCGGATTCCATATTCAATATCGACATAACTTACTATTCTTGCGGGGGGAGTACGTGTACGTGTACTAGCTAGCAACTGGGAATTGAATTAATGTTTTGAGAAAGCAATGTTGTGAACCACTATCTCCTACCAGGTTCGCATGACGATAAAATTGACTTGAAAGATCCAATTTTAGCCTCATTGCCTTCGAAGCTACAGTATTCTTTCATGTTCTTCAGAGTGATGAGAAACGCGACAGATAGAAAGGAATCGAATCGGAGGGGGAGCACCGTAAAAAAATGAGAATAGACATTGGACATCTCGGAGACGTGCCTTGAGAAGGAGGAGGCAAGACACACAGTACGACATACGACATACAATTACCGTTACGACTGACAATTACACGAGCGAATAATACTCCACGTAAATAAAATAAAAACAGTTCACACACATACAAGACATACAAGCAAGGAAAAAAAACATATCTCAGCCTGCAAGACGCAAGCTCACAAACGCCTCCTCTAACAACAAGCTAACTAGACAAAACCTCAGGCTGGGCAGATTCTTCGTTCCAACAGAAGTATCAACTGAAAGATGGGCAAGAAGAGTAGACGCAGCAACAAGAATACTAAGAGGAAGGAACTCCCCCGAAAAGGAAAACCTGTACTAGCAGCACCAGATACACTTTTCGATACAGTCAGCAGATTATCCCTTGCCAACAAATTAGACGAGATCTGCAAACAAAATAATTACTAGGAACGCCGACTTGCCAAGTTGAAACGCGAGCAGAGTGCACTCAGGAAGCTCGAGAAGGCTTATAGAATCATTCCATTTGGTGAGGAGTTGTTTGCGAGGTGCTCCGACTCATTTGAAATAGTGGAAGCATTCATTGGATACGGCGATTTCCTACATGCGAAGTTCATCGTTGAGGACTTTCTCCCGATGACAAAAAATGACACGGTGCCGCATTGTGAAGTTTTAAGAGGAAGGGCGGAGTTTGGACTTTGCAATTATAGCGCTGCAATTCATCATTTCAAATTGCAATTTGCAAAAGAGATCACGTGGTCAGCGACAAGAGAGTGCGAGTATCTGCTTTGCAATTAGGGCAAGCTTTACTGAGGAGAAGCAAAGACAATGAAGTTGAAGCATTTGAGATATTTGAGAAAGAGTTGGATAGAACTGTTTATCCAAGCGACGAGCGAGAAGAGATGCATTTCACGATGGGCACAGAGTACAGAAAACTCAAGAAATGGAACAGATCCATCAAGCACCTCCAAAAGCTGACACTGCTATCTCAGGCTGACGAAGCAATGGCTCAGGCCTATCTTGAGCAGTACTGTACTGATGTCACTTTGGGCATCCCCAAGCGAACACAAATGCTACAATTTGCCACTATGCATGCGCAAAGTGTTGATGCAGTTACCACGGATATGCACCTGCTTCGTGCTCAGCTCTTCTATTTCAATGGTGACAAACATCAAGCGTACCGGCAGCTTGAGCTCTACTTGGATGCTCGCTTGCTTGACTGTAAACTCAAGTGCTACACTTGTGACCAACGCATTAGAACTGGGTCGGTCCCTTTCAGCTGAACATGCTGCAGGGTAGCATCATATTGTGGCAGAAGACACCAAAAGCTCACATGGAAGAACGAGCGTATGAGTCATAAAGTGTTATGACGCGTACTTGGGCACTGGTACAAGGCGAAACAGGGGAGGAAGAATGGAAGTACGAACGAAGACCAACGCGAAAGCGAAAGGATCTTTGATACGTTCTTCGGGAGCATTTGCCTTTCTGTGAACTCAAGTGATCCATTTCGTAGATTGAATCGGTTTCTATCGTATTGAAAGGTTTCGTCCTCGTTTGGGGAAAACTTGTAGCATGAATAGGTTGAACACATGTGATTCGTTTGGAATGATTTGCTGTGAGTACAATTAACATTGTTGTGATCTCGCAACCTGTAAAGTAATTTGAAATTATTGATCAAAGTTGTTGATTTACTCGTACGAGTGGTGTAGTAAGTCTTGCAGCCTCTAAAGAGTTTTTAATCATTTATTTAAAGATCAGAACTGGTGAAAGTGCCACCTCTTCCATCTCCTGTGCTCAGAAGTACTTTGAAGATGAACCTATTGCTGGGTTAAAAGACTTGAATTCTTCTGGTGCAATGCTGCAAGATACGGTCGTGTCGAAGTCATGCATGAGCACATCAACAAGATTACTCAGCCGCTTGGAATCAGCCACGAAACTCTTTCGATTCTATTGGAATTGACACATGCGTAAAAGCAGCTAAGTACGGATCACTTCAAGCTTTGCAGTGGTTGAGATAGAACGGCTGCCCCTGGAACGGGAAGAAGACTTATGCTACTGCTGCTGCTCGTGTAACCCAATCAAGGACACGGTTGCTATTATTCAATTTGACGCCAGCATGAGCGAGGATCAATAAACAAATTTACATCTGTTCTGATGCAGTGGGGGGCAAACACCACTACCTATTAGTTGAACTTGGTGAATTAGCCATCGAGGAGTTTTTGGGTGAGATGAGTTACCAGCCAAAGGTACCGAACTACAATAAGACGCTAGTGCTCTGCCTCATCATCCAACATGTCCAAGTCCACATACACAACTGGGGACACACCGTGGACGCAGAACAACTGAGCCGAAGTGGCAAAAGTTGGAAATGACAAATGACATGAAGATGTTCAATGTAGATTCAATGAAAGTTAAATGGAGCTATAGCTCTAAAAAGGCTCACGTGATATACGACACACCAACATGGCTTCTTCTTGACGTCGAAAAGCTTTGAATACAGGTACTAGGCCTACAGCCTCACATATCGATCTACCATAATACATACATAATTATAATGTGCTGCCGAAACTCGTGCTACAATATTGAATTTAGACTGAAAAGGTTGTCAGGCGATGGATTCAAAACTTCGATGGGCAGGAGACAAGGACGACCAACGAACAGAGGATGACAGTATCAAATTCTAAAATACAAAGCCATTGGTGTTGACAGAGCTAATATTGCTGTTTTAATAGGATCGTCCCCAAAGCACCCAGCAAGTTGCTGGCATACCGCTTGCGATACACTTAGTTCCTTCAGGCAACTCGGGTTGCTTAAATGGAATACAAAGAGTTTTCGCGGCAACAGATGTCGCAGTGGTGTCCTCTTCTCCCTCCTCTCCGCGTGCAGCCAAACTCTCTTCTCTGCTCTTATCCTTCACCCATTCTTCCCAGTCTTGGTGTTCCGCTCCACACCAAGGAGTTAAAACCAGGTTATTCAACTCCAAGTTGGGTACAAAATCCTTCCAGTCAGTGACCTGCACAAGATGCTGATCTCTGGCCTCCTTTGCCTTCGTGAACATAGCAGCTTGAATGGTTTCAAGCTTCTCCTTCAATAGAGATCCAAGACCGTCAACACTGGAGTCCTCCTTTTCTCCATTGTAACGAGTGACAATACGAGCTTGTTTGTTCTCCAAATCACGTGGCCCAACCTCAATACGGAGAGGAACGCCCTTCTGCTCCCAGTGATTGTACTTCCATCCTGGATTGTATATGTTACGGTCGTCGTACTTTGCGCGGATCTATTTGCAGACAAAATGTTAGATGATTGTTCCAGGAAACAATTCAAAAATATTCAAAATCGTTAAGCAATATACTTACTCCAGAATCTTTCAAATCTTTCAAGATGGCCTCACAGTATGGCTTTGCATCTTCATAGGTCATCTGCTTGCTAACGATCGGAACGATGACAGCCTGAAGAGGAGCAATACGAGGAGGCATAACAAGACCTCTATCGTCTCCGTGAACCATGATCATTACACCAATTGCTCTGGTAGTGAATCCCCAAGAAGTTTGCCATGCAACTTGACTCTTTCCGTTTTCATCCTGGAAGTTAATATTAAACATCTTTCCAAAGTTCTGTCCAAGGTTATGCGAGGTTGCTCCCTGGATTGCACGTCCAGAACCAGCAATGTAGGCTTCAACGGTGGTAGTCTGGTGTCCTCCAGCGAATTTCTCTTTCTCCGTCTTGTATCCTGGTACAACAGGCACAGCTAGAACTTCCTCATAAGCCCTTCGGTAGAGATCAAGTGCTTCCATAACCATGGCATCTGCTTCTTCATAAGTGGCATGAGCAGTGTGACCTTCCTGCCACAAAAATTCTCTACTGCGCAAGAATGGAGTTGGGTCCTTAAACTCCCACCTAACAACATTACTCCACTGGTTAAGCTTCAAAGGAAGATCTCTATGCGATTTAATCCAGTCAGAAAATGCTGGGTACATGATAGTTTCACTAGTTGGACGAATTGCAATTGGCTTTGCAAGCTCTGTATCTCCAGACTTCGTAACCCACGCAACCTCTGGCGCGAATCCCTCTACGTGATCTTTCTCCTTTTCAAGGCGATCTTGGGATACAAAGAGAGGGAAATAAGCATTCTCAACTCCAAGTTTTTCAATCTCTCCATTGAACCAGGTCTGAATCAATTCCCAAATCTTGTACGACCAAGGACGGAGAATGTAACATCCTGAGATATCATAGTAAGAAATCAGCTCAGACAATACAATGACATCGGAGTACCACATAGCAAAGTTTTCATCTTTCTTCCACTGAAGAGCGAGCAATGTTTCTCCCTTCTTCGAAGTCTTCTTATCCTTGTTCTTTTTTGGAACATCCGTCTTCTGTTGTTGTCCTTTGGGACTTTTTGTTTGAGGGGGGCGGTTGGCAGGTGCCTTTCCTGCTGCGTTCTCGTCTTTAGTTCCAAAGGGGATGATAACAGCCTCGACTCCAGCATTCTCGAGGTATTTCTTCAAATCAGCTGGGACAAGAGCAGTGCTTGCGTCATTTGTCAGCGGATGAGAATGAATCTTCTTAACATCGGCAGAAAATAACCCTTCATCCAAAACAAGAGTGACATCTTTCTCTGCGTTGTTAATTATGGACAGCGGTCCTACAGATGCAGTCTTGACTCCCAACTTTTCCATCATAATATCCTCACTTGCAAGACGAAGATTGACCTTTCCTGCCAGATTAAGTGCTTTTCCAAGAGCCTTGGTGTTTACATCTGACTCGGGTTTCACACAAACTAAGAACATGCCGTGCTTCTTATCTTTGAAGAAAACATTTTTGGTGTGTGTCTCTCCAGCAGAAAGAGGGACGTTGGCGATAAGTTCCTCGACTTTCATGGAAAGCTTGTGAGCATAAGTGGTATGTGCAATTGACATTTCATTGAGCTTCTTCACGATTTCATTCATTGAAAAGTCTGCACCGGTCGAAGTTTCAGTCTCGGCTGGTGCAGGAACATCAGCTTCTTCCGAGGATACAATAATCTTTCCAGTAACTTCAACAATTGCACTATTATCAAGAATGGTCTCGACAAGTTTAGTAGCTGCTGCAGGGATCTTGGTTACAGTACGAGATGCGGCAGTTGCAAGGAGCACCGAAACAACAATGTCCGCAGCAGTGACGTTATCGCCAACGAGGAAAGTGCTTGAAAGCGCCTTCTCAACGGATTCACCAAATGCAGCAACCTGTGATTTGTACACATCATCTTTCACTGTAAATGTTGAAGAATTATAATTTCTGTGAGATTTTCACATTCAACAAACTTACAGAAAGACAGCGTCTTGGAAAAGAAGATAGAGATTACAACTCGCATATCTACGTACCCTTGTCATCAGCAGCAACGTAAGCAGGGGTGATCAATGAAGAGGCAGTCTCGACCCAACTTTCAACATTGGCCTCTTGACCGGCACCTCCATCAATCTGTCCCCAGAGACCACATTCAGGCACAGCCTTACAGATTGCTCTAGCACATGCAGTAAATCCACTGACCGAATAGGTCGTTTCAGTTCCACTAAAAGAATTCTTTGCAGTGACGGACATATCCACAGCAAAAGAAGAAGACGTCACTGCATCGGTACTGAAAGTGATGCTGTCGGAGATACCAACAATGCCCGCGAGGGCCTTGAGTGCCGTAACGGCAGAAGGATGCGAAGTATTTACGGTTCTTGTAACGAGAGCCATATTTCGTTCTATGCTACTATGAACACAGGTGAAAGGAGAAGAAACTTCACGGTTGACTTTGTGCAGACCATGCGATTGGCGTTTGGCGTTTGATGGACAATTAATGGATGTTGGCCAAAGAATTTTTAGATAGGCCTTTTAATTTCCGATATGATATAAAAAGGGAAGAGGTAAGTTGAAAGTAGTGAAGAAGAAGGAACACAATAAATTTGAAACAACAGGGGATGATGGGACATTAATGTTTTATGAGTAAGTATTATCATTGTTGTTTTGCAAGATATGAACAACTTGTTCTTTTGATTAAAACTTGGAGTGCTTATAGACTATTGAAGTGAATGCTGAGTAAATTTTTATAAAAACAACCACAAAAATGAAATTTGACTGGATTTTATCCTTCTAGCATGAAATGCCAGCGCTGCCAGTAACAAAGAATGTCCATAATGTATTGAACGAGAGGTTTTCCAATCAGGGGAATATATTCTCCAGCAGCACCCAACTTTTCAGCAAGGGGATGAGTGGCCATATCCCATATTGGCGCCCTTAGCAAGTAGAGAGTCCACCTCATTTTCCTATGACGAAGTTCTTCCTTTGTTGAATCTGAAGATGTATCAATGGCAACATTTCCCCGTTGCACCGTTTTAGATATCTTGGTAAGTTTGTACGAGAGAACATCCATGCATAGTGACACCAACCAAGACTTTAGCATTCTTTTTCGAGAATCTTTAGCGTCGGTAGATACGTGGAGGAGGCAAGTTTTGACATAGTACACTGGTCTGTACACATGTAACAACTCGCCAAGTCCAAGAAGGGCCATCTTTGTTCTTGGCGAATCCAACATTGACTTACATTCATGGCTGATATTATTTTTTTCATTGCGCAGAAACTGAGAAGTTTTTGAATGATTTTGATTTTGTTGGTGGATGATTTTTCTCCCCGTTCGCTTACCCACGTAAAGAAGTTTCTTCACCCTGTCGTTCTCGGAAGACTTTGAAGTAATACATTCGTCGGGCTCCAATAAACCTCCTTCTTGAAGGATGCCTAAACTTGATAAATTTCCTATTGACTCTGCATTGCTCTTCGACGAACGAGTATTCTTCACATGCTTGTAATAGTTGATAGCTATCAATCCCATGCGACATACAAACTTCATCTTCTCAATTTTAGCAGATACCAAAAGGGCGGTCAGATGGCTGTCATGATGCGAGGCAAAATTGCTGTTCTCCTCCCCTCTTCCATTTTTTGATTTCATTTTCAACCTTGATTTGGTAAACGCAGATACTTCGAGTGATGGAGCCATGCATTCTACAATGGATAAAATGGATCTCAGCACCCGAACGCTGTGCATTGACACCTGATGTCCATCGCATTCTTCATTCAAACCTCCGACCGTAAAACCATTTCCATTTCCAAAGCCATGATACACCGCATCATTGAAAAGGCTAAAAACATGAATGAAAGCATACAGCGTCTCTGGCAGTATCTTCTTCTTCTCGTGCCCGCTATCATCTTCCGAGTGCGCAACAAATCTCCCTGGTGCATAGAGAACTAGCCTACAGAGACCATCTTCAAAAATTCGAAGAATTGATCTGTATTTTTGAATAAACTGTCGATAACGATGCAGATATGCCGCTGGGAGATGGGCGAATTTTGAGATATTTGTACCTATCCTCTTCGACGTATGCTGTTGTAAGGGCATTTCGCCTGCGGACGCACTAGAACTAGAATCATCTTTCCATTGGACGTCAGTTGACATGGACTAGATCTTTTGGTACGGAATAGCAAACAGAATGATTGCACTGAAGTTTCACCACTGTGTTCTATCTTCTCGACTCTTGATTGTTTCTGTGCTCTCCTGTATGTGAGCTGTGATACTATTATCAATTATCATACTATGATCATCATGATGTTGTACCGGTATAATATAATATCATACCCCAGTATGCTACGGGGTATGTTCTGCCTCGCTTGGTTCTACTACTTGTACTGGTACCTTCTTCATAGTGTCGCTGTCGCAGTCTTTGCGCGAAGGGTGTTAGATATTGTTATTCCAGCCCCCAAGATCCTTCCTTGCTTCAACCAATGCAACAACCCACCACCAACACTCTCTCTACTAGAAACACCGGACCGCGTCGTCAACCCTGGATCTAACTTTGAAAAGAATGCTATTTGCCTATTTGCGCTGCATAATAAAGCCACAGTCACCAAACCCCTCAATCTTCAATCTATCAATCATATCACGTAAACACGATGAAGTCGTTCATTCCTCTTAGTTTCGCAATGTTATGCATACTCAGTATCCTGAAAGATGTTGAAGCATTCACTATCCCAAAAAACACAAAACCTCTTCAAGGAAACGCTGCAGTATCTCCGCTCTTCCGTGGACCAACCAACATTAGTTCCACTTGCTCTCGGACCTCTCGGAGAGTGCAAGGTCCAATCTTCGTGCCATCATCAATGACAAAACTCCAAATGGCTGAAGATCCAGAAGACGAAACACCAATTGAAATTACAGACGTATCCGCTGGTAAATCGGATCAAGTAGGAGAAGAAAGTAAGAAAGAAAAGGGACGCAGTGGATTTCTTACCGCACTTATCGTGGGACCTCCACTTATCGCAAAGTTTGCAGTGGTTCTCTTGGTCAAATTCTTGACGGATGTGATTGTCTTTCCATTGCTATTTCTGTACCGAATGTGCAAAAATGTGAAGAACAGGATTGTTGGTTTGTTTGTCAAAGACGACACAATGAAGGGAGACGGTGTAAACGGTGGCTCATGATCACTTTTCTTGGCCCTGTCAATGAAAGATGATGAGATGGGGCTCGCACAAATGTTCGAAAGACTTTGTGTCTTAATCTTAACCTGTACATGTGGGTTTCAAGTTTGTTCCCAAATTTAATAATTACTGCGCCTGAAGCAACAATAATGCCCATGATTTACAAATTTGAAATCATCTTTATATTACAGAAACAGAAAAAAGTACGTCATGAAAGCTCCTCTATTTTGACTGTCAAGATACTACTAGATAACTGTACGTACCAACGAAACTGTTGTTGATAACAATTATTATGTAATAAAACGCAGTTCAAACAGAAGCAGACGCAGTAAACAGCCACAGAAACGCACAACAAATTTGAAATGAGAAAATGCAATGCTGAGTTTGAATGAAGTAGGTAGGAAGAACTGCTGGGCTACTACAACAATAGCAATACTCTAAATAATAGAAGAGCTGAATGTGGTTTGATGACAACCTCAGATTTATTTGACCGGTAATTTAGCCGTGTCCCGCAAAAAAAACTCTCGACCCAATTATTAGAGCTGAATTTTGGACGGCCTCTGGACTTCGTGTTGCATAAACAGGTATAAACGCACTTTTATCACTTATGGAAGGGCAGCGTGCGTTATTATATAATCAACAATATCAATCTTCTGCGTTCTGACTTCTGACGAACCGAGACCTGAGATATCCAATCGCTCACATTTCAAAAAATGCCATTTGACGCCTCGAAACAGCCACCTATGGGGCTAGGTAACAACGCATCCGCTTTCACAAACGGCCAAAATTTGCCTGAAACTAGTGCATCCGCCACGAATGGAGGTAATGGCGGCGCTAACGGCATCCCACTAACGGTCCAAGGAGCCATCGCCCAAGGTCTCAACATGGGATTCCAGTATCCCAATACCCAGTTTCCCATGTCAGAATCATTTATGCAACGCAGCCCGGCCGAACAGGCTCAGGCTGCCTACGCTGCTGCTGCAATGGCAGAGAAACGCCTCGCAATTTCTAGCCGAGGAAATGAAAAAAAGGACTCGAGTGAAAACAACTCGCTAGATGCTGGCAACGGTCTTCCTGCTACTATCGCTCCCTCGAATGGAACAAATAATTCATATTCTTCTGATAAAATGAATCAAGTAAGCATGCTTATGGGATCTGCAGCGCCCGCTTCTAACTTTGCAGTGAATCCGGCATTTGCAAACGTGCTGTTTCCTGGTGCTGTCCAGGGGTTCTTCAATCCAGCTAATGGCGCTGTGCCAGGTGCTAATGTTATGCCTCAGAATCTCCTTGCGCAAGCTGGATATGGATATCAATTGCCACAGGGGCTGGGTGCTATGAGTCTTCCCGGAAACGCGAGTCTTGCGGGCAGCGCTCTCCCCAGTGCGTTTGCATCCAGCGTCAACCAGTCCCAGGTACCTATAACTTCCACCTCCAGTCCTACTGGTCTAATGCCCGTTGCCGCCATTCCCCACAAGAAGAAAAAAGTGAAAGGGAAGCCCAAAAGACCTCTTAGTGCCTATAACTTGTTTTTCAAACACGAAAGGCAGAGGATATTGGCTAGTCTTACGCAGGAGGCTGAACAAGCAGAAGAGAGTGAGAACAATGATGCCGCAAAAGGTGACACTGATAAAGATAAGGATCAAGAGAGCAATGGGGACGATGCCAAAAATATCAAGGTCGAGGATCAATCGTCTTCATCCGATAATAAAACTAGTACCGAAGATAAATCGAGTACCGACGATAAAACAAGTTCCGACGATAAGGTTTCCGACAAGGAGAAGGATCAACCTGAAGGGCAAGATGAGAAAGATCTCGCTGCAAAGAAGAAGAAACCCCACGGGAAAATTGGTTTCGAAACGTTGGCAAAAACCATTGGGCAGCGCTGGGCGAAACTGGAACCCGATGAATTGAAGAAGTACAAGGACCTTGCTCATGAAGATATGAAGCGTTACAAGAGTGAAATGGAAATCTTTCTTACCAAGAGACAAGATACTGATGCTCAAGAGCGCAGTGTCCAGGCTGCAGAGAGCCAGGCGCCTGGCAATGTAACTGCTGGCAATGAAGCCAAGGCTTTCGATCAGCAATTTCAGATGCAGCTCTTGCAACAGCAGGCCGCTCAAGCGAGTCCTTGGGGGGCAGTAATGAATAATGGTATGAATCCTGCTCAAGTGCAGAATTATGCTATGAATCCTAATGCATTACAAAGTAATATGTTAATGCAGGCTTTGCTCGTGCAGCAAATGAAACAGCAGCAACAACAGCAACAGCAATTTAACCAGCAGCAACAACAGCAACAGTTGATGATGAACCAGCAATCAATGCAGGCACAGTTGCAGTCGCAGCTTCAAAGCGATGGAGGACAGGATGAAGATAACTCCGAGCATTCTTCTAAGAAACAGAAAACGGATGCTCAGGATCCTTATCAGCATCAATCCTTTGCGCCTTTTGGTTTGCAGCCTGGTGCAGGTGCGATGGGAAATGCAGCACCCAATGGCATGAGCAATGTGTCTAACGGCATGTACGGTGGTAACTTTAACCCATCTATGAATGGGGGGGATTTGCTTTCGAATATGAACAATATGCAAGTTATGATGGCTATGGGCAACTCGATGAACAATATGCAGCAGCAGCAGCAGCAGCAAGGTCAACAAAATGGCCAGCAGCAGCAAAATGTAAATGGACCAACAGCACCAGGTTCTGCATCTCTGTATTCTTCGGGAGGAGGGGGGGTCTCTCCATCCATGTTCAATATGGGACAATAAAATGTCGTCCATGAATATTATCACAAGCGACCGGGATTCTAGATTAATGATAGACTACTGGATTATAAAAGTTGCTACGGCTTTTAAATTTTATTGCTCTAGTTTTGCCCAATTTCTGATTTTATTGCGAAGAGAACAGAAGGTCCTGCACGTCGATCAGCATCCTGAAGCATCGGATGATCCATAGAGGAGTCGAGCCATATGAACTGTAAATCCTTCTTAAATAATCCGATAGAACGGTGCAATTGCCATGGAACAGGCTCAGCAAAATAGAACATTGCCCCAGGTTTTGCATTTTTTACCACCGATTCAAAGAATGAAAACCATTTCCCTCTTGTTTCCGACAATAAGTAGCTCACGGAATAGAAATCAAAATCGAATACCGTTGGATGTTGGCATTGGTCTTGACCTCGCAATTGATCAAAGGCATCTTTGTTCCCATCATCGTTGATATCTTTTGTGACGTCACAAAATACAGTGTCGATACCAGCACTAAGGTATCCTTTACTTTCTAAAATGTCATTCAATGGATCAATTACAGCTTCTTTCCATTCATCGACCGACCAATCCATCAAAAGTGCTCTATCTAGAACGTGTGCACCATCCCCCGCATGCAACATGCGAAGGAATGAGAGCAATCCAGCTAGATCGTTGCCCGGGCCACAACCAATACTGCAAGCTTTTCTCACTTTGCCCGAAGTGAACATGTTCCATACCTGCTGTCGAATCTGTCGTTGCTCGTGCAATTTAGGATCCATCGCGGACTCATGTTTCATACGTTCTTGCCTAGGAATCTGTATTCTTCCCAGCGAGATTGTTAAAAGCATTGCTCTTTCATGGAATTTTTGTCTCGTATAACCCCAGAGTGCCGCCTTGGTAAACATGGAAAGTTCTTGCGTACCCCTCGTCATGTGTTTCAACAAAAGGACAGTTTCTGTTAGGGTTTCTCTCTTGTCAGACTCCCCCAAGAAATCCAGAGCAGCTTGGGAATCAAAAAGGGCAAGGGAAATCTCGAGAACTAAAGGCGTGGATCTTTCCCTGAGGTAGTCCAGGGAGTACGAATTGCTTGATGCGCCCAACTGCAATTCCTGGACTATTTCGTGTTCCTTCTCCAGCAACTCGTCCAATGCCTTTTGTTGCACCTTCTCGGCATCTGCAGCCTTTCTACCGCGTGAATGCTTAATGCTCTTTTTTATTGACTCTATTCTTGATTGAATTTTGATTCTCCTTTTTAATCGTCGCTTTGCTTCCTTTTCTTCCTGCGAAAGTCGACTGTTTGGCACCCCTGTAAAGGACGACTGCACGTCCTCCTGGAACGCCGTATCACGAGTAGATGTGTCGAGGGAAGTTCCACTCGTCGCTTCCTCCTGAAAGTCTCCCTTTCGCTTTGCAGGCAGTTCGTCCTGCATGTTTGGAATGAACTCGAATTTTGCCTGCAGGTGGACTACTTCGGCAAACCAAGAATTGCTTGTATTGCTTGATTGATGATACTCTACTTGGGGGTATCATAGATAGTCTACCGATCAATCCAATCACAAAGTGAGTGTTTCAGGTTTTTTTGTACCACTCATTTTTGGCGGGTCCAAAGTTAAATTTTATATTTCACTTCAACAGGTAGCTAGCTACCGCGCGCGGTACATCACTATGATAGT